>Ga0208387_1000004_pt1 | contig 172179 bp, 183 predicted proteins | sample CryBogCBH27Jul09_FD_184611 | JGI IMG/M metagenome (GOLD analysis project Ga0208387, IMG submission 184611) | Freshwater microbial communities from Crystal Bog, Wisconsin, USA - CBH27Jul09 (SPAdes) | ecosystem: Environmental > Aquatic > Freshwater > Lake | place: Crystal Bog, Wisconsin, USA...
TCCCCCACCACCACTACCGCCACCGGGCGCAGACCCCATGGTCGATGATGTTGCTGATCCAAAGTTTGATAATGAATGATTGAAAGCAACTGTATTGAATCTTCCTGTACCAATCGGATAACCTTCATACCAAGTCGGTGGAGTCGTGTATATACCTTCAAATTCTTTCGCCCAAGCTTCGTCCACACCGAGGACCATAGCATAAGGGAGTAATTTCTCAAATATTTCAGGACGTTTTGCTGGAGCATTGTGAAATGCCAATCGGTCTTTTTCAGCAATCTGCAAATATAACTTAAGCCCAAGTATGTAGTCTCTAGTAGCAACACCTTTTACTGTCTTAGCTGGCATGATGTGCATAAAAAATGTGACTATCGCAATAGTAGCAATGATTGAGACAGCAAATAATCCTGGATCTGAAGCCAGAATGGTACTACCGGCAAGACCGAAGAACATAGCATACACAACAACGATTATAAGAATTTTAAAATACTGAAAAACATTATTACTGCTCCAGCCTGTGGAAGATGACAAACTCTTTTTTAGATGACTGTAATACCCTTTCTTCAACATAGAATCTACAACAGCATCAGATATGCCCGGAATATTTGTGTAGAATTTATTTTTTAGATCCGAAAGTTTAACTTTAGAACCAACCGAATTCGCATCACCAAAAATACCGTCCAAGAGATTTGTATCAAATTGATTAACTAAATCAGAATAATCTTTTAATAATTCAATCTCATAATCAGACACTTTGATGAAACCAAGCATTTTATTATCTATGTATCTAATCTTCAAATAACCTTTCGTGGCTAAATACACAATCTCAGCGGAAATATCAGTGTTGCGGATTTTTTGATTGACTATACAACTGACCTCAAAAGGAGTTAAGCCGTCCGGAACATCATATTCGGCTATTATAGTGTTTGTATCTTTTGGATCACGCCCAACCTGCCACCAACGAATGAACATGCCAATAAATACCAAAAGTGGCAAGACCAAAGCTAAGAGCAGATCCAAATACTGATGCCCAATATTTGAAACATTATCGATAGTCGAATATGCCGGAATGATGCCTTTTGGAAAACCAACTGCAACAGTCAACCCTTCTCCAGCATTTAGAGACCTGGGTGAAGTAAAAGAATATGTCGGATAGGATGGATCACGCTCGCATTTTGATGGACTACCAATTATGCCGTAGTAACAAGAAAATTGTGTAGCAGTTACACCTGTTGGTAAATAAACAATAGCTTGAGACTTATATATTGGTATATTCCAATTATTACCAGTAGCATTCCAATATATCTCATCAACATCTTTCGGGTGAGCTACCGCATTTGTGGCCGTGTAATTTATCACATAGACCTTATCTCCAGTGAAAGTTACATTTGGATCACCAATCTTTATACGTTCATATGGACCATTACTCAATTCCTCCCACTGATAAGGATTGCCTTTTTCATCAACTACTGAAACATTCTTTATATTCATCAACCTGCCCTCTGATGAATAAGGATATATATCTCTATATATACCATGTCTATTTTGTGCACCAGTTGTATATTGGATTAATTCTTTAACATTTATTGAATTGTCGAGATTGACAGTAACTACAGATTGAAAAAAAGTGATGGCTTCTTGTCCTGATAGATTATCTGCTTTAGCAACATTAACACCACTTACACTAACAACACCAAACACTCCTGTTAAAAGGAGTGTGGCTACGATAATCAGTGTAGTGTATCGTGCACGCATATTTTTGATGTTAGAACTTCACTTCGATAGGCTGCTTTGCGGCCGCATCTGTAGCATCTAACTGAAAAAATTCGACAGAACTAACATGAAATATTCCTGCAACAATATTACTTGGGAATACTTGAATAGCTGTGTCTAAATCACGAGCATTGCCGTTATAGAAACGGCGAGCCGCTTGAATCTTATCTTCAGTATCAGTTAATTCAGATTGGAGGGAAAGAAAATTTTGATTAGCTTTTAACTCTGGATATGCTTCTGCAATAGCAAAGACCGACTTCAAAGCACCAGCCAATGTTGCTTCAGCCTTACTTTTGTCGGCGAGACTAGAAGCACCCATAGCAGCTGCGCGAGCCTTGGTGACATTTTCAAATGCACTACTTTCATGAGTGGCATATCCTTTAACTGTATTAACTAGATTTGGAATCAAATCATAACGACGCTTTAGCTGAACATCTATATCCGCCCAAGCTTCTTTTGTATTATTAATCATACGGATCAATCGATTGTAGATAGATACTATCCACAAGATAATCAATATGACTAAAACTGCAACTATATAGATAATATTCATAAATTTATTTACCTGCTGGAGCAACTGTAGTCTCATCCTTACCAGCTGGTGTGGTGACAATGCCGAATGACTTAACCATCGCAGTGAAATCACTGTCAGCAGTAGTTGTTATTGCTTTATTATTATTCTGAGCCTGGATGATATTTGAGCCAGTCAAACCTTTAGCCTCTGGTGATGATGAGATAGAAGCAAATGAGAACATGTAACAAACATTACCCTGTTGTAGAGAATACATGCGGTTGAAATAGACAAGTCCTTTGACTGTATTGCTCATAGAGATCATGTTGAATGTGTTTGCGCCGACTTTGACAGTGTCGCGACTCTGGATCGTAGTGACTGGAGGAAAGGCGCAGTTGCCAGCGAATGCTTGAATATTAGCTATGAGCGTTGCTACTGTAGAGACCTGTGTCTGATCGACTGGAATGACAAATGTTACACCTGCGCTAGTCTCTTCTTTTTCCCATGTGCTTGGATAGTTAACAGAGAATCCTAATTCTGCATTCTGATATCCAGAGAGCGAACTTGAGACTTTTGTAGTTTCAGAAACTGCCACAGCTGTTCCTGGCTCTGCGATACTGGTAGGAGCTGATACATCTGTGTTATTAGTTGAAGGTGTTCCCTTGCCAGCGCGCATCCATACACCGATCAATATAATGACGATAATAACGACCGCACCGATAATGATATTCTTATATGATTTCATGATTTGAAAATTAACTTATTAATTGCTAATTGAAATTATACTATAACATAAGACGGAAACTGTTGACTACCCCCATAAATACTCCCAAAACTGCATTCAAATCAGCTTGATGTTGCGCATCATATCTGGCAATGAGCGACTGATCTCCTACATAAAAACCTGCGCCATTCGTACCATGGTCAAAAAGGTCTAAATGGTAGCATGTATTATTTGAGGTAACATCAAAAGCCATTTCTCTGTAGATATTACCAGCACCGACATCACTTCCTTCTAAGCGGTTGAAGTTATACCCATTTGTCGTAACTGTGAAAGATTTTGTATCTGGATTGTTAGTAGCAATAACAGGACATGAAGATGTGGCTATTATTGTTATTTTTACATCATCTAAAAGCGGCCAGTGAAAATATACGTCTTTAGAAAAAGAAAGGGTCAAAGTCCCTGGCGTATTAGTATCCATAAACAAATTTTGTGGATATTGAACAGAGAAACCAAGTTCTTTATTTGAATATACGGACCAAGAACTCGTGTCTACGGTAGATGAAGCTGGATTTAAATAAGTATCATCTGTTTGACCAAAAGGATCTGGAAATGCTGTGCCTGTAACAGTACTAGAAGCGTTCGGGCTGGCATCGGTCGATGTAGAAGCTAGTAGCTGGGGCGGTAATTGTATATGACGAGTATAAGTGAAGTTGATGGCGAATTGATATGCAAAGGCTACTAGTATGCAAAGCACTATCAAACTGACAATGTAAAAGATTATACGCTTCATGTGCCGTGTATTATACGCTACAAAAAAGGTCTTGCATAGAAAAAACGTTTATGCTATATTTCTCCCAATGAAGTCTCTCCTCCCGTATGCTCAGATAATACTGTCCGTGCTTTTGATCACGGCTATTTTGCTTCAACGCACAGGCGCTCAAGTTGGTGGCGCATTTGGCGGTAGCGACAATCTGAGTTCTGCCTACCATACACGAAGAGGCCTCGAAAAGGGTTTGTTCATCGGTTCTATCATCATTGCCATACTATTTGCTATATCAGCGCTTTTGAATCTTATCTAGTCTTTTTATTTACCTCGTGACAGAAAAACCTCAAAAAGAATTCCGCATTAAACGCGGCGATCATATATTGAATTACATATCAAAATTCTCATCAACAGAGAAAGCTATTTTTGGTTTGTTTGTCATGCTAGCAATCTTTTCAGCGGTCGCTTTATCAATAAATACTAGTGATCAATTCAAAATAGAAGTACCGGCAGTCGGTGGAAATCTCCGTGAAGGCGAGATCGGCTTGCCACGTGCTATAAACCCGATCATAGCCGTCTCTGATGTCGACCGCGATATCGGAGCGCTCGTATATTCTGGTCTCACAAAATACCAAGACGGCTCATTCGTAGGAGATCTTGCCGATTCATGGACAGTTTCAAAAGATGGGCTGACTTATGATTTTATCCTAAAAAATAATTTGCGCTTCCAAGACAATAAACCTCTCACTGCTGATGACGTAGTATTCACTATTCAAAAAATCCAGGACCCCGTTCTCAAAAGCCCTCGTCAAGCTGACTGGGCAAATGTCACGGTAAAACAAGTATCCGCATCAGAGATTCAATTCATATTGAAACAGCCATACAGCGGTTTTCTATCGAACACAACAGTTGGAATCATACCGAAACATATCTGGGGCACAGTCAGCGATGATCAATTCATCTTCAGTCAATACAATATACAACCAGTCGGATCTGGACCTTATGTAGTTAACTCAATATCTCACGACTCAGGAGGTATTCCTACTTCATACATCTTGAGCTCATGGAACGGATATTACAATCAACATCCATATATAAGTGCTATTACATTTAATTTTTATACTGATGAAAACAATGCTCTATCCGCATTAAATTCTGGCTATATAGATAGCTTGCCTTCTATAGACCCAAGTTCAGCAGCAAAATTAGCATCTAATAAAGCCGAAAGTTACACAGTTCTCAATTCCCCTCTTCCTCGTGTCTTTGGTGTGTTTTTCAATCAAAATCAAGCCCCTATACTAGCTGATCCTGTCATTAGAACTGCTTTAGATATGGCAACAGACAGGAATGCCATCATCAATAAAGTTCTTTATGGATATGGTGTCTCCACTCATGGACCAATACCAAGAGAACTTCTTAGAGATATAGGTCTAGATTTACCGTCAACATTCATAGATACTGCTGATGTGGCTGGCGCACAAGCTTTATTGGAGAAGAATGGTTGGAAGAAAAATTCTGCTGGAATATATGAAAAGAAATCTGCAAAGCCAAAAACAGCATCAACGACTATTTCATTTGATATATATACGGCAAATTCTCCTGATCTAGTCGCAACAGCAAAGATGTTGAAAGACCAATGGGCTAAAATCGGCGTACAAGTCGATGTGCAAGTATTCGAACCTTCTGACTTATACCAAAACATCATCCGCACCCGTAAATATGACGCGCTTCTTTTTGGCGAGCAGATAGGCAAAGACCGCGACTTGTATGCTTTCTGGCATTCTTCTCAACGCAATGCTCCTGGATTGAATGTTTCTATGTACACAAATAGCAAAGTTGATGCTCTTCTATCTGATATTCGTTCAACTTCTAGCACCACCGTTAGTATGTCGGATTATACAAAGCTTGATCAGCTTATACGTGGAGATATGCCTGCTATATTCTTATATTCTCCAGATTTCATATACGCAGTGCCAAAAGATCTGTCAGGGATACATTTAGATTCGATAGTCATTCCATCAGACCATTGGGACTCGATCATCAATTGGTATTTACAAACAGAAAAAGTGTGGAAAATCTTCAAAAAATAAAAATGAATAACGAAAACAACAAACCAAATAGCCAAACGCCTCGACCAGCTCAAGGAGCACGTCGACCTTTTCAGCATAGACGATTCAATAAAACTAGAACGATCTACACAAATAAACCTGGTCAAAATGCACCAGTCAGCCCCACGGCTTCAGCAAATAACAGTAACGTTGCGCCAAATGGGCATCGCATAGTTCTTGGTAAAGCCGCTCATCGAGTAGTTCCTCGCCCACAATCAGTTACAACGACAAAACACGCACCTATGCACTCAATGCCAACAGATAAACATGTAGCCGGAAGCCGTATGAACATTGTTCGTCCGGACGCGGCCAGATCTGTTCGTCGCGGTCCGCATAAGCCTGTTATGAAGCGCGAGGGTGATGTTATCCCACCACTTGCAGCAGACAGTGTTCGCATCATTCCTCTTGGCGGTGTTGAAGAAATCGGCAAAAACATGACAGCTATTCAGTATGGCGACGATATCATTGTTATTGATATAGGTTTTCAATTCAAAGACGATGATACGCCTGGTATCGACTTCATTTTGCCAAATACAAAATACCTAGAAGAGCGTCAAGATAAGATTCGTGCAGTTATCATCACTCACGGTCACCTAGATCATATAGGCGGTATTCCATATATCATGCCACGTATCGGTAATCCTCCACTCTATACTCGCTTACTCACATCTATCCTCATTCAAAAGAGACAGGAGGAATTCGCCCATGTTCCTAAAATTGACATTCAAGTCGTTGAGAAAAATAGCACCATCACTGTTGGCAAGCTCAAAGTTAGATTTTTCGCTGTCACTCACACTATTCCTGACGCCATGGGTGTCATCATTGAGACCCCTTACGGCTCAATAGTTCACACCGGCGACCTTAAACTCGATCATGATGACGGTGTCCCAACTGAAAACGAGGTCGCAGAATATGAACGTGCCTTTCCTATCATCTCTGGCGGCATTAATTCATACGGAAATCCGGTTGCGAGCCCTACGAACGTACTCATCCTTATGGCTGACTCAACAAATGTTGAGAACCCTGGATTCTCATTGCCTGAAAAAGTCGTGCACAAAAATCTAGAAAATATCATCAAAGGCATGACTGGTCGTCTCATTATCGCCACATTCTCTTCACTTCTAGAGCGTCTGCTCCGTATCGTAGAATTCTCTGAGCTCTATGGTAAGAAAGTCATCGTTGAAGGACGCAGTTTGAAGCAAAATATTGAGATCTGCAAACATTTAGGTCTTCTCAAGGCTAAAAAAGAAACGATGATTTCAGTCGATGATATCGATAAGTATCCGCCAGATCGCATTGTCATCATCTCTACCGGTGCACAGGCTAACGACTTCTCTGCTCTCGTCCGCATGTCACAAAAGACTCATGCCAAGATCAAAATCACTCCTCGCGACACTATCGTCCTTTCATCCTCAGTCGTTCCAGGAAATGAGCGAGCTGTTCAAAAGTTGAAAGATAACCTATCCCGCCAAGGCGCAAAGATCCTTCACTATAAGATCGCTGATGTCCACTCATCTGGCCACGCTAACCGCGACGAGACCGCTTGGATACACCGCGCTATCAAACCAAAATTCTTTATGCCTCTTCACGGCTATCACTATATGCTTCGCGCGCATTGTGACATAGCCAAGGAAGCTAACGGTCTCCTAGAGTCAGATGTCGTCGTTCCAGATAACGGTAATGTCATTGAGATACAAGAAGGTGGTAAAAAACTCGTAAAATTGAAAGAAAAAGCTGCCTCAGGACTCGTCCTCGTTGACGGATTCTCTGTCGGCGATGTCCAGGATGTCGTCATTCGTGACCGTCAGGCGCTGGCTCAAGATGGTATATTCATCATTTTCGGCATAATGAATGCACAAACTGGCAAACTCAAGAAATCTCCAGACATCATCTCCCGCGGCTTCGTCTACCTCCGTGAATCACAGGAACTCCTTCACGAGGTTCGTCTTCTCATTCGTGAGACTTCCGATGCTGCAACAAAAGGAATGAATCCTTTCAATCTCGACATCGTCAAAGATAATATCACCGACGCTGTTCAAAAATATCTCTTACAGAAGACTGCGAAGAGACCAATGGTTATTCCGGTTATTTTGACGATCTAAAAAAGCGCCACGGGGCGCTTTTTTGTTTTATTGCAATGCATTGATATCTTGCTGCAAACTCGCAGCCAAAGACAGAACACTATTCCCATAACCGGAACTTCCATTAGATGCCCTGCAGCTACTGCCAGAGTAATACTTACAAGCCGCATTTCTCTGTGCGGTATAGCTAGAAGAGTTTGCTCCTAGATCAGAAAGATATAAACCAGCGGCCATGAAAGCATCAAGCGGCCTCCATGGATTTGGCACATCTATGCCGAGTGCGCTAGCAATACGACTCTGGAAAAGCACCCATGTTGAAGCGATAAATTGTGCTGGTCCCATGCCTCCGCCATAACCGACTGATTGTGGGCAAGAGACAACTGTAGTCCTGAAATCATATCCCAAAGCAGATGTTATGCTCAAGAAAGGCTGAACGTCTCGACCAGGCTTCATAACATTAGAAATTGGTTGGCTAGTCTTTGTATTTATGCCAGACCCATCAGACGGATTCGTGAGATAACATGTTCCGACATTGCCACCGATATTCGTTTCTTGTTTTAAGATAGCAAGCAAGAAAGCTTGTGGAACGCCCAACGTTTTATAGACAGTATTCGCATAGCTCAGAGCATCGCCAAAAGGAATTGCTTTCGAGCCAGCCAATGGAAATAGCGCTGCGCGAATCTGTGCGGCTTTAGCCGCCTTCTGTGCGACTAGATTGCTATAAGCTTTTTCATTTCCTTTGCTGATAGACAACAACTGTTTTTGTTGAGCCTGATCAGCAGCGATCGCCTTTTCTTGCTGTTGAATAGCATATTTAGCATCCATCTCTGCATTTTGGCGGGTAGTTAAAGCATCTTTCTCAGCTGATGTAGAAGCTTGGTCGCTACGGAGCATATCAAATGTCGTCTGCAAACTTTGCTGCAAAGAATCAAAACTATCAACGTCTTTGAAAAAGCCAGCGACAGTTGATTCTGACAAAATTATCTCTGGTAGAGAATAAGCATCTATCTCGCGAGTCTTACGCAAGAGATCTGCTAGGGTCTGTTTGCCTTTATCTATGTTCGTTTGAAGATCAGCTATATGATTACTCTTATCTTGAATATCATTTCCAAGAGTCTGTATGAGAATATTTTTAGCTTTAATATCGAGCTGTGCGGTCTTTATCTTTGCCGTAAGGACAGCTATGGCCTGTGAAAGCGATGCGCTCTGGCCTTGGGCCACATTGAGTTGCTGCTGTGCAGCAGCTTCTTCAGCGAGAACCTGATTCAATTCGGCCTGACAAGCAGCTTTCTCAGCATCTGTATTGCATTGCAAATTTGCAGATGTTTGAGCGTGAGTTATAGCCGGCACAAACAAAACGGTAGCTATAAATAACGTTCTCAATAAAAAAATACTAGCAACAGATTTCATTCCTTTGATTGTAACAAAAAAGCCACCTTATCGGTAGCTCTTATACTTAATTTATATTCAAAATTATTTCTTCTCTGGAGCTTTCTTAGCATCCTTAGCATCAGCCGCTCCCGTAGCGCCGGCTGGAGCTTCACCTTCCTTAACTTCCTTGCCCTTTGCCTCAACCTCGATAGCTGACATGTCGATAGCTGCTGGAGCCTCTTCCTTTTCCTCACGGGGTTCTGAGATAGATGTGACTACTTCCTCTGGATTGATTTTCAAATCGACGCCCTTTGGCAGAATGATATCTTTTGCATGAACAACATCTGAAAATTCTACAAGTTTAGAAATATCAACAGAGAGTTCGTGTGGAAGATCGCGAGGAGCTGCCTCGATTTCGATTTCACGATGAACCTTAACGAGAATACCTCCTTTATCCTTCACTGCTGGAGAAACGCCAACATAGATAAGGGGAACATGAACCGAGACTTTCTTTCCCTTCTCAATAACATAAAAATCAGCATGGCGAGGCTCACCTGAAAGTGGATGAACATCAACTTCGTGAATGAGGGCTTCGTGTTCATTATTCCCTTCCTTTAGGATGATAACTGATGATTCACCTGCTTTTTTCCAAACTTTCTTGAATTCCTTAACTGGAACAGCAATAGAAGTTGAAGCTTCCTTTGGACCGTAAAAGACGGCTGGCATCAAGTTTTTAGCTCTTACAGCGTCCAATTTACCAACAATACTGCGTTTTTCTACGTTTAATGTAAGCATAATAGTCAAATAATTATAAAGTTAGAATGTTGGGCTATTATACACGACTGACCAAATAAGTCAAAAGGTGTAGGCTACTTGCACACACCAGCACCAGCGATATTGGTATTAATATTTGACCAACTGGGTGCAGTAGCAGATGTAATTGTATTACCTGTTGAATCAACACAAAAATACCCTGTGAATGTTCCTGCTGTGCCTATTGCCGCGTAAATAGCATATTTTGTTGGAATAGTTATTCCATTACATGAACTGTTACTATTGGCATTAGTAAATACTACAAGACCTGCTGTTGCACTTGGTAGAGCTGTATATGTGTTACCCGATAAATTAGGAGCAATGCCACCATTAATATTTGTGATGTCTGTAGCAACTGATACACCGACACTATCAACAATATTTGAATTATAATTACATGGTGACGCCAATACATTACCTGGAGTAAAGACCGTAGCTAAAGGATACGTGCCATCGCCAGCTCTCAATAACTCAAACTTATTTCTCATTTGTATCACCTCCTGCTTTATTCTTGCATACTTAGATGCCGATCTTGCATTATTCAACGCCACCAAGATAACTGACGACAGAAGAGCGATTATCGAAATAGTCACCATGAGTTCTATCAAAGTAAAACCGCCACCAAATTCTTTATGACCTCTTAAGGTAAAAGATTTCATCTGATTCAAGAGATTTTATAAAACCCCAAAATATTTAAGAATAAAGAAAGAAGCTAAAAAATTAAACGCAATCACAGCTATAAGTATAGCTTCTCCAGTATCTTCTGACCTGACTACGCCATGTGATATCAACCAGCCAATCATGCCAGCATCGGAACGTGACTTTGATCTATATGCGCCAGACCCATTAGGACCTGGCTTTGCATAATTTGTATTATCTTCCTCAAATTCTATTCTTGACATGGGATTATTATAGCAGATTATTTATTATTTGCAGTTTTTCTAGAACGACTTTTTGCATAGCCAACTTGGCTGGTTTTAGAAACTTATATGGCGCCACTTCATCAGGATTCTCTGAAAGAGATTTTACCAATCCAGACTTATAAGCCGTACGTAATTCAGTATTTACATGCACTACAGCCACACCGGCTTTGATAGCTTCTTTAACTAGGCTCTCACCTTGACCTGATCCGCCATGCAAAACTAAAGGCAATCCTGTTTTATTATAAATATTTGCAACTCTTTCTGAATCTATTTTTTTAGCTTTAAGAGTTGCTGCCATACCACCCTCAAGCATTCCATGAAAATTTCCGACTGCCGGAGCAAGCATGTCTATACCGGTCTCTTTCGCAAAACGCTCAGCGTCTTCTGGATCTGTTAACTGCACACCAACAGGAACAGACGGTATAACCTCCGATGACTTACCTATATAACCCAATTCACCCTCAACGAGCACATCGCGCCCACAACCCCTTGCATACTCGACGCATTTCTTTGCCATCTTTACGTTATCTTCAAAAGAGAGCTGTGCTCCATCGAATATCACAGCATCAAAACCTGCGTCTATAGCTTCTTTAACTTTATCAAAAGAATAAGTATGATCTGCATTCAAAAATATTGACTGGCCGCGCTCTTCCCTGATGCTTTTGACTATCGCAGCAACTTGGCGAACACCGACATAGTCTCTCTCGCCTTCTGAAACGCCAATTATGACTGGAACATTCAGCTCTTTAGCTGCATCAACTACTGCCCAGATTCCATCGAGGGTCGAAATATTGAAATGACCTATAGCGACGCCTTTGCTTCGTGCTTCTTTTATATATTCACGTAATGTCTTCATGGTATAATAATACCATGTTTAAAAGGCAAATTGATATACTCGCTATCGGCGATATCACAACTGACGCATTCATACGTCTCAAAGACGCCAATGTTCACTGTGAAGTCGATAAACATAACTGTCAGATCTGCTTGCCTTTTGGAGATAAAATACCTTTTGAATATGTAAAAGTAGTTAAAGCTGTCGGCAATGCCGCTAATGCCGCTGTTGGAGCAGCTCGACTTGGACTTTCATCTGCCCTAATAGCAAATCTTGGCGACGACCAGAATGGCAAAGATGATCTAGCCGAACTACAGAGAAATAAAGTCATAACCAAATTCGTAAAAATAAATAAAAACAAGCCTAGCAATTATCACTTCGTCCTCTGGTATGACGTCGACCGCACTATTCTAGTCAAACACACTGAATATGACTACGAGCTTCCAGAGTTCCCCGAACCAAAATGGATTTATCTGACCTCGCTTGCTTCCACGACTTATAATTATCATCTATCCATTGCCGATTATTTGGAAAAACACCCTAAAGTTAAACTAGCTTTTCAGCCCGGAACTTTTCAAATGGAACTAGGTTTAGAGAAACTTGCACGCATATACAAAAAAACTGACCTGTTCATTGTAAATGTTGAAGAGGCACAGCGTATCCTTCAAACCAAGACCAGGGATATAAAAGCTATGATGAAACGACTTTCTGAATTCGGCCCAAAACTTGTGGCAATAACAGATAATGCTGATGGTGCTTATCTGTTTGATGGTGAACACTACTATCACGTACCAATGTACCCAGACCCAAGACCGGCTTTCGAGCGTACAGGTTGCGGAGATGCTTGGGCTTCAACTTTTGTATCTGCACTAGCCATGGGCAAACCACCCCTAGAAGCACTCGTCTGGGCCCCAGTGAATCCTATGTCAGTTGCTCAATTCGTCGGTGCACAAGAAGGCCTGCTCACAAAAGAACAGCTAGAATGGTGGTTAAATAGAGCTCCAGATGATTACAAACCTAAACAAATATAAAAATAAAGGTTTTACTTTCGTAGAACTCCTCGTGGTTATCTCCATAATTGGACTTTTGTCTAGTATCATTTTGGCTGCTTTACAAGGTGCCAGAACCAAGGGTCAATTGGCGAGCGTGATCGAGTTTGATACTTACAACTATCATAAGCTCGGGGCGAACATTGTAGCTGATTATGAATTCGACAACGCATCGAATCCAGGTTTAGATAGTTCTGGTAATGGTTATAATCTAACTGTAGTAAATAACCCTACTTATGTCTTAATAGACCCTACTAGTAGTCCATCCGGTTCAGGTTCATCACTTAAATTACTAAAATCATATATCAATAGCACCGGACTTAGTGGTTCATTGCCAACTATAAATTTGATTGGCAGTGGTTCCAGTGGTTTGACTATAAGTCTTTGGAGTAAAATAAATTCAAACACTTCTAATAGTGTACTGTTCGAGATTGATAATTCTAATGGTGGTACAGGATATGATCAACTAAGATGTATGGCTAATGGCAGTATGCAGTTAATAAACCTTTGGGGATTTCCAACGAATATATTCAATAGCAGTGCAGTCTGTAGTGATATAGGCAATTGGCATAATCTCACTATCAGTTACAATTATCTTGGAAATCCAAACGTTTCTTGTCCTGCTCCCGACGAGGGACTACTTTCAATCTATGTAGATGGCAAAGAAATGTTAACAAATTCTTGTAATGGGTTCATAAGGACAAAAATCACCAGTCTATCGATTGGAAATGGAATTATTATGAATAACCTTTCACCTTTTATTGGAAATATAGACGGCTTTAAGATATACAGTGACTTGTTAACTGCATCTGCTATACAACAACTCTACGCCGAGGGTCAGAAGGTTCATCCTAACCTCGCCCAAAAATAATCAGCCAAAAATCTTCAATAATTTCTCTTTCTCATTTTCAAAATTTCCATCAACGATAGCTTGGCGTAATTTTTTCACCAAATTAACTAGAAAATACAAATTGTGAACTGACAAAAGCGTTGCACCCAACATTTCTTTTGCTCGGAAAAGATGCGCTAAATAAGCTTGTGAATAATTTTTACATGTATCACATTCACAACTTGGATCAAGTGGACCAAAATCTTCTTTGTATTGTGCATTCAAAAGATTGATGCGACCAGTATATGTATAAGCTGCTCCAGTGCGCGCCAATCTAGTCGGCGCAACACAATCAAAAGTATCAACACCATTTTCAATTCCAAGAATTAAATCTATTGGCTCACCAATGCCGAGCAAGTGCCTTGGCTTATTTTCAGGCAACTCTTCACAGACCCATTTAACCGCAGTACCAATGTCATCTTTATCAAATGAACCGCCAATGCCAAAACCATCAAAACTTTCACCATTTTCAAGCTTCATAGCACCAATATCTTTTGCGCTTTGACGACGCAAATCCTCGTGACGACCACCCTGGACAATTCCGAGCAAAGCAATTTTATCGTCATACTTTTTATGTTCAATCAAACAACGCTCAGCCCAAATTTTTGTTCTCTCCACAGCCTTCTTCTGATAATCATAATCCGCGCCTGGCGTAGCACATTCATCAAAAGCAAAAATTAGGTCCGCACCAATATTATGTTGAATCTCAATCGATCTTTCTGGAGTAAAACGATGCTCACTTCCATCTATTACTGATTTAAAAGTTACACCATCATCATCAATTTTTGCCATCATCGAATCAGATTCTGGATTCGAGATTTCAGATTCTAGAATCTCGTCTCTTATATCTTTATTCTCTGTGATTATTTTCTTTCCTCTTCCCTTCACTGTTCCCAAAGAAAAAGCCTGAAAACCACCAGAATCAGTAAAAGTTGGACCAGACCAATTCATGAATTTACCGAGTCCACCCGCTTTTTTAATTATTCCATCTCCTGGCTGTAAATATAAATGGTACGTATTCGCCAATACGGCATTTGCACCAACTTTTTCGCGCACTTCATCCATTGTTACCGCCTTCACAGTCGCCTTTGTTCCAACTGGAATAAAAGCGGGGGTCTCTATGATTCCGTGTTCTGTCTCGATCTTTCCGGCGCGGGCCAAGGAATTTGGTGCTTTTGCTTGAATAGTAAACTTCATATATCCTATGCTACACTATCTTCATACTTTTAAACAAATATATGCAACACGACAAAAACAACAACCCGCTAGTTCGTTCGGAGATTCATGCAAAAGAAGTCGAAAATCACCTTGAGCGCATCCACCGAGAGTTTGCAGACGGCTTTGATTTCTTATCTAAATATTCAAAATCTGTAACAATATTCGGTTCATCATTAGCAAGTAAGAGTAGCGAACATTATAAACTCGCATATGACCTAGGTAATCGAATAGCTAAAGACATAAAATACGCCATCATCACCGGTGGTGGTCCTGGCATCATGGAAGCGGCCAACAAAGGTGCATACGATGCTGGCGGAATATCTATTGGAATGAACATCAGTCTCCCTCATGAGCACTCGATAAATCCTTACGTTACGCATTCGATGAAATTTGCTTATTTCTTTTCAAGAAAGACGATGATGGAATTTGCTGCTGAAGCATATGTTTTCTTCCCTGGAGGATTTGGTACTTTCGACGAGCTATTCGGCGTTCTCACTCTCATTCAGACTGGAAAGATTCCTCATGTAGCTGTTATTCTCATGGATTCAAAGTTTTGGAATCCAGTAAGAGATCTTATTGAAAAAACTTTGCTCAAAGATTTTCAAGCCATCGAACCTAGAGACATGAACTTATTTCATATAACTGATTCTATTGATGAGGCTATGGAGATCATTAAGAAAGCACCTATCACAGAATGGTGGAGAAATATTAATTAAATAAAATATACAAATAAAAATACCCACAGAAGTGGGCATTTTTATAAACGGACCGAAGGCAGTTTTTACTGCTTTGGGCGGGCTTCAGATACAACGATCTTGCGACCATCGAGTTCTGAACCGTTAAGCTTGTCGATAGCAGTAGCTGCATCTGCATCAGCGGCCATCTCTACGAAGCCGAAGCCTTTTGAACGGCCTGACATCTTATCGATGATAACTGCTGCTGACTCAACCTGACCAACCTGTTCGAAGCGCTTCTTCAGGGTGGCATCGGTCGTACCCCAGGCAATACTGCCTACGAAAAGTCTTTTTGACATTTCTTTTATTACCCGCAACGGATCACTTATACAGTAACGCGCTAGCGGAGCTCTACGTCATTAATTGCTAACGCGTAAGTGACGAGAAACTTACAGCGGTTAGTAATATAACATAACTCTATAAAAATTGCAAGTTATGCAATTAAAACGGCTATGTGTCAAGGTAATTTGACTCTTTCTAGCCGATTTTGGTATTATTGAGCTTATCAGGCCACACGGCTCCGAGGCTCCGGTTTTCCGGAGCCGATTCGTTTACTTAGAGCAGTCAAAATAATTTAAATAAAAACGCACGCCGTGAGGCAAGTGCGTTATGAAAACTAACCAGACTTCTGTATTTGTTCTTATCTCAAATGTTTACCACAAATTTCCGACATTTTTTTAGCCAGAATAATCGGTGGACAAATCGGCAGAGTCTTATAAAGAAATTGATTAAGAAGTTCGACTGCGAAAGGTGATAATGAAATCGCTTCTCGTTTCGAAGAACCAATCGACTCCAGAGCTTCAAAGTAATAACCAAGACGTTGGCCATTCGCCTGGGTAATATACTTGGAGACAAGACCTCGCATAAATCCCTCTGTTTCAGTGGCCGGAGAACTTTGGGAACGAAAACCAGCATCAGTTATTGCCCACACCATGAATTCCACCGCTCCCTTCTCCAACGCATTACGTTGTGGATTAGTAGCATTATTCCCCAACATGACTATTCCTTGAAGAACGCCACAGACACTGGCTTGATATGGAAATTCGTTCGTTCCTAAAGGAGAGCCGAACAATGCCTCGTCCTTTTGTGACCGTATTTTGTCCAAAAACTCCGTAGCCTCATCTGGATACGCCAACATAGTTGCAGTAATAATGTTCACACCTTCTCGAATCGAGGCAGCTTTTGGCAAGTGCGTCGTCAACACATCATCAAATACAATAGATGCGGACGTATCACCAATCAGTAGTGTAAACAGACCCAGATAACGCTTTCTTGCCACTTCTGGTTCCTGACCTCCAAAGAGCAAGGTCACCAAACTTTCAACGTTTCCTTTTAGCATAACCGTTTTCCTTTCACTAATAATCTCCGCTAGGAGAATTTCAAGGTTCAATCCCCACCGCTAATGGGTTAAATGAAAGAGGAACCTATTTCTCTTTCATGACTTTCATCTTAGACTTTACATCTGAAATACAACTTGTCAAGCCAATAAAAGATTCCTGATGCGAGGATTATTTCTGTTTACTGATTAATGATTACAGGTTACTATATTACCTATGGACAAATCCTCCCCAAAATACATCCCCACCATAGGCCTCGAAATACACGCTGAACTGAAAACTGCTTCAAAGATGTTTTGCTCATGTGCCAATAACCCAGACGAAGAAAGACCCAACGTAAACATCTGCCCTATTTGTCTTGGTCATCCAGGAACTCTCCCTGTTTTAAATAAAGAAGCGATCAAAAGTGTTCTGAAAATCGGCGTCGCCGTTGATGGTACTCTTGCCGATTTCACCGAATGGGACCGTAAAAACTATTTCTATCCTGACATACCAAAAGGCTATCAGATCAGTCAGTACGCTTACCCTCTAATATCTGGCGGCACCTTAGCTGGAGTAAAACTTGAACGCATTCACCTGGAGGAAGACACAGCTCAGTCTACTCACGATACTCACGAAAAGAGCTTGGTGAATTTCAATCGCTCAGGCGTTCCACTCATGGAGCTAGTTACTACTCCAACCATTCATGATGCTAAGACTGCGACAAATTTTGCTAAAGAGCTTCAACTCCTACTTCGTTATCTAGATGCAGGCGAAGCTAATATGGAGAAAGGTGAAATGCGTGTTGAAGCGAATATCTCTGTTGCTTCAGCCGAGGATACTGGCGCTAAGAAATTTGGAACAAAGACTGAAGTTAAAAACTTAAACTCATTCCGCGCTGTCGAAGGTGCTATCGCTTTTGAAATTGAACGCCAGATAGAACTTCTTGAAGCTGGTGAAAAAGTTGTTCAAGAAACCAGAGGATGGGATGATAAGAATAACGAGACCTATTCACAACGTTCAAAAGAAAGCTCTCATGATTACCGTTACTTCCCTGATCCTGATATACCAAAGCTCAAGATTTCTGAAATCCCAGAATTTAGTAAAGCTACTTTAACAAAAGAGTTGGTTGAACTTCCATGGATTCGTCGTGAAAGATTCAAGAAAGATTTTGGGGCGACTGATAAAGAAGCTGAGGTCTTCGTCGATGATGATAAGAGTGTGCTCACGAAATATTTTGAAGCCATTGTTGCGAAGCTTTCTAATAAAGATCAGAAAAATGCTCGTTTAGTATTGAACTATGTTTTGACTGATTATCTTGGCTTACTAAAGAAGACTTATAGCACTGAATCATTAGCAAATATCTCAATAGTAAATCCTGCTAATTTCGCAGAGCTCATAGACATGATTTCAAAAGGAGACGTGTCATCTTCAGGCGCAAAGAAAATTCTTTCACTAATGGTTACAGATGAAGTTTCGAAAGATATTTCACCAAAAAAACTTGCTGACAAAAATGGTCTTATTCAGAAAAGTGACGCCGCCTCACTCGAACCCGCTATTGAAAAAGTCATTGCTGATAACGCCAGTGTCGTCGCTGAATACCGTGCCGGTAAAGTTACCTCTATCCAGTTCTTAATCGGTCAGGCTATGAAGGCCACAAAAGGTGCAGCTAATCCTGCGGTTATAAAGGAATTGCTAGTTAAGAAGCTCGGGTAATTATTTCTTCTTACTTTCACCTTTCTGCTCCTCCTGCACATCTCTTGCAGCTTTTCGATAACGACAATAGTCACAACCAGCTTCTGGCTTTGGTGGTTTTTCACTCATGAGACACGCTTTCATCTTTGGTAGAAGCGGTTCTATCCAATCGGTATTTCCTGTATAAGGAATGAGATCAATATCAAATTCTAATTTTGCATCAAAAGATGCGACATCTGTCTTACCATTACAATAAACGAAGTAGCCAGTCGATGAAACATTGAATCCATTCTTGCGGAACAACCATTGATAGACTTCCATCTGACGCTTGTAGCCTATCTGCCATTCTTTATCCAATGAAACTTTCTCTTCCTTACTGGTAGATTTATAGTCGACGATAATGAGTTCCCTTTTTTCATTTATCCAAACATCATCGACTGCTCCAGTTATGAGCAGGTTTGTTTTCTTATCTAAATATGTGATGCCTTTGAAATTACTGCGCCAAATATCCATATCTTCATGCGCAAATGGTATGACATCTTTTACGCCAAAAGCATGCATTAGCGGATGAGGACGTTTCTTTTCGCGGAGAATATCAAATTCTTTTTTAAGTAAAGTATCCACTGCTGAGTTCAATGAAAAAGGAAATCCAGGTGGTCGAGCAACTCCAAGTCTGGCATCGAGGTAATAGCAAAGCGGACAATTGAGAAATAGATCGATCTTTGAGCGACTGGCCTTGAAAGGCTCGGTGCTTTTGGGGTCGAAGACATTTCGAGTGCGATGTGGATTATAGAAATCTGACATGGGTGAATTATAGCAGAAAATCAGTTCGCCTTCTCCTTTTTTAGTAATTTAGCTTTTTCCTTTGCACCTCTATTCCAACCACCAGTTTTACCGTCACTTCGGACAACTCGATGACAAGGAATTTTGGGGTCATAATTTGTATTCAAGATATTGCCCACTGCGCGATAAGCGCGAGACTTTCCTGCTTTAATAGCAACTTCTTTATAAGTCATGGTCCTACCTTTAGGAATCGACTGGACTATATTAAAAACCTTTTCTTTGAAAGAGATAATCATGTGCTAATCATATCGCAAACATAATAATGTTCAAATAAAAAAACCGCGTTGCTATTAACATAAAGTTAAGGGCGACGCGGGTGAAATAATAGGTTAAGGCTTCGATTGAACCACAACTGGTCTTGACCGAGCCACTCGAATCTTCATGAGGTTCTTGCGAACGCGCCGATTTAGAATCCCTATGACCTGTAATTGGCCAGATTTAACGGCAATCTCAACTTGTTGTGGAAGTCCGCCGCTTTGAGGTCTTTCGTAAACATTGAACTTCAGGCCTTTGCCTTGCGGATATTTGTTTGCAATTAGAGTCACAAGTTTACTCTCATCGCTCACTTGTATAAGGTCGGCCGAACCTCCGACTACACGACAATCGGGTATATACATACCTTCAGTCACACCAAGAGTTTTGGAGACTTGTTCATCGTTATCGCCATCACCAGTAGGTTCAACGAGTAATTGGTTTCTTTTCATAATTTCACTTTCGCTTACATGTTCTTCAGTTGTCGTGAACTCGGTGACCAAGGACGACTCCAACTTGGAATTGTCCTAGGAACCGTTGCTTTCAATGCCATCTGTTCAATCCCCTTTTTGAAGCTACTGATTTTCTCTTCAGGAGATTTAAGATCGTCAGGTGATACGACTTGAGCAATGGTTTGCTCTGGTTTGCTATTCGAATCCAACATATCCAGAGCTGGGAGGCTAACCTCCCTTAATGGAGAACGACGAAGCTGAACTGCTAAAATGGCCGCCGTCAAAGTTGCTTTACCGTGATTTACGTGACCAATGGTGCCAACATTTACATGTGGTTTTGTTTTCATGATTTGCATAATTCAAATGTTTTTCAATTTTCTATTTAAACTCAGCCTACAACTAAAAAGAGTTGCTGTCAAGCTACTCTTTTTAGTTAAAACTTATAGTAAATTTATGTGGATCTGCTCTCTTTATTTCGCATCAGACACAGTCACCTTTGTCATAACCACATCAGTTGTAGGCTTATCCATTCCATTCACAGGAGTAGCGGCGATAGCATCAACTACATCCATACCAGATATGACTTTGCCGAAGATTGTGTAACTATGAGGAAGAGGTGTGTCTTTTTGCATGATAAAGAATTGACTGCCGTTCGTATTTGGACCAGCGTTAGCCATAGCAACTACCCCGCGAACATAACCAGCATGATATGACGGCGTAGCTGGATTGAGCTCATCAGCAAATTTGTATCCTGGACCACCTGTACCTGTTCCAGTAGGATCCCCGCCCTGTATCATGAATCCTTCGATGACACGATGGAAGATGAGTCCATTATAAAAACCTTTGTTAGCTAGAGAAATGAAATTAGCAACAGTCTTTGGTGCATCATTATCATAAGTCTCAAAGACGATAGTACCTTTGTTAGTCTCAATAGTTATATTGTGCATAGATTTATTTGATGAATCTGATGATTGATTAATTGTCGAACTTGTTGTTGTAGCTGCTGTTGAGCTAGCTATAGTGGCTGCAGTAGATGTTGCGGTGCTCAATGCCTGCTCTGCTAATATTTGTTCTGGACTCTTTGGATAACCTGAAGCGTGATCTAAAGAGAACCAAGCAACAGCAATAACGACGATTGCAATGATTGAAATTGTGATATTTTTATTCATAGTTTAGAGATTATACAGTTCTTTGGCTTTGGCAACAACTAGACTGACAGCTTCATCTATAGGCTTATTAATGACGGCACCTGAGGCAAATTTATGGCCTCCACCACCAACAGATGATGCAAGTTTTGAAACATCGTAAATACTTTTACTTCCAGACCTAAAACTGAATTTGGTCATGCCATATTCAGTTTCAACGGCACATACAGCTATTTGCCATCCTGGAACTGTGCGCATAAATGAAGATATCTCACTTGAACGAATATCTTCATTAGAAAGGTTAATGCACAAACCATTTTCATTTGGGCATAAAATATCTTCAATTGCCTTCTTACTTACTACTGCAACCGCCATAATACCTCCACAAAACAGCTTGATATTACTGAGGGCTAGTCCTTCAAATGCTAAAAATCCTGGGGTGTTTGAATTTTCCATATCAGCAATCAATCTTGGTAAATCTTTTATATATAATGAGAGTTGTCGGACAATATCAAATGTATGATGATTTACTCCAGTCCATTTAAAAGCGCCTGTATCAGTATACATACCAATAAATAAATTAGCCGCAATTGAAGAATTCATCTCTATTCCCCATATCTGAAATAAATCAAATAGAACCTGGCAATTCGCAGGATAAGAAGGTTCTATAAGATTAATCGATCCAAAACCACCATTAGTCTGATGATGATCAATAACTATCACTTTAAGTGTAGAAGGAAAAATAACTTCGCCTTTACGTGACACGGTGACCAAACCACCCGCATCAACAGCAATAAACAGTTCAAACTCTTTTAAATCAACTTCAAAGAAATTCTTCTGAACGATATCTTTAGCGCCAGGAAAATGCATAAAGGCTTGAGGAATCTCTGAATCGCCTTTTATAACGGTAGCTCTCTTACCCAATTGTTCTAAAGCAAATTTCATAGCCAAAGCTGAACCAACACTGTCTGGATCCGGCGAAGGGTGACAATGCAGGAGTATATTATTAGCCTTTTTAATTTCAGCTAAGATAATAGGCGCTTTCTCTAGTATTATTGGTGAGACTTCTGATGTATTCATATTATTTATTAGGCGTTACTTATTTAACCATGTAACCGTTAGTTGTAACACAGTAGCAAAACTTACCCACAAAAGATACGGTATTTGAGCGTAAGCTACAAGATGTGAATACGGCCAGATAAAACTGATAGCCCAAATGAGCGTTCCTAAAATGAAAAGAATATCTACTGCTGCAAAATAATTATTCCTCAAACCAAATTGTATCGGCGAAAAAGAAAAATTAAATACCAGATTGAGAACAAATGGAATGATGACAAGTGAAGGTATTTCTCCTTTAAAAGCTAAATAAAAAACATACAAAAATGTCATTGCAATAATAATGTACAAAACCGTCCACACTGGACCAAAGATCCAGCTAGGTGGAGCGAATCTAGGTTTAATCAAAGTTGAATACCATGAATATGCTTTGTTCATATTATTTATTTTCTGCGAGATCCAAACATACAGAATTTAAACAATACCTCTTACCTGTACTAGTAGGACCATCGTCAAAAACGTGACCCAAATGTGAGCCGCGTTTTGCACAGACAACTTCAGTTCGACTCATGCCGTGGCTATTGTCTGTTACTAATTTTGTCGCGCCTGGTAAAGCTTGATCGAAACTAGGCCAACCTGTTCCACTATCAAATTTTGCATCAGAAGGAAATAAAGGATTGCCACAGACTTTACACATATAAGTCCCCTTTCGGTTTTCATGTAAAAGTTTCCCACTAAAAGGAGCCTCCGTTCCCTTTTCTCGAAGAACATGATATTCCTCAGGAGTTAATTTCTTTTTTAGTTCTTCTTCATTCATACCTTAATTATATCACTTTCGAATTTATAACTTACAACCTTAAGCTTTTAGTAAACTCGCAAACCTCTTCTGCATCTTTTCCAATTTAGGAGCAATGACCAGCTGACAATAGGGCTGACCTTCATGATTTTTGTAATATTCATGATGATAATCTTCCGCCTCATAAAAATCGCTCAACTTATTCAGCCTTACAACTTCAGTCACAACAGGCTTATCATAAGCTTTTGAATCATTTAATTCCTGAATGGTTTTTTCTGCCAACTCTTTCTGTTCATCATCAATATAAAAGATAGCCGAGCGATATTCTGTGCCAACATCATTTCCCTGACGATTCAAAGTCGTTGGATCGTGAGTATTGAAAAACACCGAAAGCAGATCTTCATAAGAAATGATCTCTGGATCATATTCTATCTTTATACATTCAGCAAAGTTGGTATTGCCGTTATAGATTTGCTCAGATGTTGGTCCTTTCACTGGATCAATCCCCGGGAGTAAAATTCCTCCGGCATAACCCGGTACAACTGAACTCACTCCCTTCAGCATAGAAAAAACCGCTTCAGTGCACCAGAAACATCCGTTTGCAAAGATAGCAGTTTTTGTCATAGATAAAATCTTAATGCTTTCCTCTTTTTGCGCGAGCTGCGCGTTTTGGAGCCAAGCGAAGTCGCTTTGCTGCTAGACGCTTCGCGGTCTTGTGACTGCGAGTTGTGCGCTTCTTTCCGACACCTGTGATTCTTTTTGCCATAAAATATTTTAATTATTTATTACTATTACGTGGCCAAGATTCTGACCGATTGATATTAGGATGATTGTAGCATTTTTTATCCAAAAGTAAATGTAAAAGCCTCGGCTCCAGCTGAATTAAATATGATATCTAGACGATGTTGTCCTGCTACGGTGTCGGAAAAAATATTGTAAAGGCGTGAGCTATCGATAGTTAAAATGCCATTTTTTACATCAGTCCCGCTCTGCTCTGCCGTGATCAGCTTTCCATCTATAAGGATTTGAGCTGTGACAGGAACTAGATTTCCAGAATCATCTTTACTTGGTGAAGCCACTATATACATTTTTGAAGCATTGAATTCAAAAGATATTTGCGCGCCAGAAGAAATATTTTGTATATACTCATGTTGTATATTCCATTTGCCTCCCAGATAAAACTCATTCGGCGTCAGATCATTTGGGACTGTGAAATTATTGGTATAAGAAAAACTGCTGATACCATTACCAAAAGTATCATTTCTCATAGCTCCAAAATACGTTTCAGGGCTTTGAGCCTGTATAGCGAGGTCTGACACAGTCGATGTCGCAACGCTGACTGTTCCAGCCTGACCCAAATACTGCATTCGCTCATTTAAAGCCTGAGCTATTCTTGCTTCAGTCTCGTCATAGCCGCCTTCGCCTATATGGTCATATATAACCCTTCCATGTATGTCTATGAGATATTTATGTGGCCAATATTCATTGCTATACGCATTCCAAGTCGAATAATCATTATCTAAGACTATTGGGAACTGAAGGCCAAACTGTTTTGCGGCAGCAGTGACATTATTTATATCTTTTTCAAATGAAAATTCTGGCGTATGGATAGCGACTATCTCTAGACCTTGATCTTTATATTTTTTATACCAATCATTTAAATAAGGAAATGTACGTTCACAGTTGATACAAGAATAGTCGATGAAATCGATCAGTATGACTTTTTTGCCGATAAAGTCCGCTAATTTGAATGGCGCACCATCGCCATTTGGACTATTAACAAAACCGGAAGGATTCACTATTTCTATGTAAGGACCTTCATCATTGGTCCCCGCGGAAATTTGTGAAGTCTGGCCCACTGATCGATTGGTTAAAGATTGGTGTATAGACTGTTCAATCTTTGTGACATCGAAGAAACCGCTTTGCAAGATACCAGCTTCAACTTTTTTATCCCAACCAAGAGCAACAGCTAAAGCTAGAACAATAAATAATATGCCCAGACATTTCTTGAACCAGCCTTTTGGATCACTGGCCCACTCAAGTTTATTAACTAGTTTTTGTCCAATGAAAGAAATCAACAAAAGAGAAAGTGCTAGACCAATTATATATGCCCATAAATCTATGACGCCCATAGCTAATGACTGTGGCAAAACTGTGGCGAGAATGACGAAGAAAGTCGGACTGCATGTGGTGAACACAGGACCAAGAGCCGCCCCGACTATGACATCAGTCCAAAAAGATCCGCCGTCTTTATAGCCTTTTGTGATCCATCGATCTGGTTTGTTGTGGCCAGGTATTTTTAAAACTATACGCGCCCAACCCTCTGGAAAAATGAGCGTCAAACCAAATCCTAGAAATATCAAAGCTGATACATAACTCCAAACGGAAGGCGAAATATTTATGAGCGCCGTCGATCCTTTAAGGATCAAAGTGAAAAGAAAAACCGAGACTGATAAAGATCCGATGATGATGAACGGCCGTCTCCTATTTCCTGATTCAGCCACAGCGCCACCCAGGATTACTGGTAACAACGGCAAAATGCACGGAGCTAAGACGGTTAAAATACCAGCTATTAACGAGACAATAAATAAGGTCATGCTATTATGATATCACAAATGCCAAATGACATTTCTAGAGATATGCTTGCTGATGAAGCCTTGATTGAGCTTGTAAAAAAGGGCGACGATAAGGCGTTCCAGCAACTGATGGAACGCTATTTGAAGCATATATTCAACTTCGTCCGCCAATATATCCGAGCATCGGATGATGCCGAAGATGTGACGCAGGACACTTTTTTTAAGACTTGGAAATATATAAAGCGCTTCAAAAAAGGAATGAAATTCAAACCTTGGCTTTTTACTATCGCTAGAAACACAGCACTAGATCATATTAAGAAAAAGAGGGCTATATCATTTTCAGATATGAATAATAGTGACGATAAATCTCCTTTGTTCGAAGATACTGTGGCAGATAACGAGCCACTTCCCCCTGAATTATTTGCTCAAGCCGAACTAGCAGATGAATTTAAAGAAGTGTTAAGCATGTTGCATCCTGATCATCAGGCCGTTTTAACTATGCACTATCAACAAGAGATGACCTTTGAAGAAATAGCCGAAATCATGGATAAGCCCATGAATACAGTCAAAAGTTGGCACCGTCGTTCATTATCAAAAGTCAAAGAAAAGCTAATGCACCGAAAACCCTTATAAATTCGTAGAATAATTGCAAAACCATGAAATCAGACCAGAATTACAATCAGATATATAAGAGGATAGAAAATAACGTCATGCTGCGTATCGAACGATCTCGACTCAACCGAGCACGTCTTTTTCTTACCTTACACATATCATCAGCAGTGATTGCGCTTTTTGCATTCATACCAGTAGTTAAAAGTTTCATCAACACTTCTTCACAATCTGGTTTTTCAACATATCTTTCTCTATTTTCGTCTGATTGGTCATATGCACTCGCATCATGGAAAGATTTTGGTCTTTCATTGATTGAATCAATGCCGATAATAGAGACTGTCCTTATAGTTGGGTTAATACTGGTGGTAGCCAACGCTTTACGAAGAAGCATGAACTATGTACCAATGATTCATAATCAACATTTGATTGCTTAATATTAATAAATTATCAAAATAAAATGAAAAATATACTGGAGACAAAAACTTACGGGAAAATAATAGTCGTGCTTTCGATCATCTTGATTGCACTCATTATATTTTCAGCGGGTATTTTTGTTGGATATTACAAAGCAACTTTTTCTCATGATCTTGATGATGTCTATAAACAAGGCTTCAATAGTCCAGAATCACCTTTTGCACCTTTTATGCATGGTGCTGATGATATCAACTCACACGGTGTAGTTGGTCAAATAGTTTCGATAAATCTACCAGATTCTATAATGATCAAAGGGGCACAAAGTGCAGAACAAATAGTCACCCTGTCGCCAGAAACGTCTGTAAGAATATTCCATGCTATGGCTACTACAAGCGATATAAAAGTTGGTGATCAGGCTATAGTTATCGGAACACCAAATGATAAAGGTGAGATACAAGCTTCCTTTATTAGAATTATTCCTCCTCCACCAATAAAATAATATGAAAAAAATAATTGTTAAAAACAAAATCTGGACTGGGGTTATAGTTGTTATATTGATATTCGTAGGATACGAAATTTATCAATACACTCTTCCAACAGCAGTACCACAATATACTCTGTCTAAAGCTCGTATTGGCAACATAGTTCAAACGGTCACTGGTACCGGACAGGTAGCTGCTACAAATCAACTAAGCATAACTAGCCAAGTTTCAGGAACTATTCAATCAATCAACGTGAGTGTCGGACAACACGTAAACACGGGTGATTTGATAGCTACAATAGATCCAACCAACGCCCTCAATTCATTAAACAGCGCCAAACTATCACTCGCCAAACTAACAGAGACACCGAAAGCTACAGATATTTCAAATTCTAAGAATTCTGTTGACCAATCATACAACACTGCTTTTAATGCAATATCAAATACATTCATAGACTTACAAACAGTTATGCCTGGATTGAATACCCTACTATATGGTCAAGGTACTTTTCTAAGTGATCAAGAGAGTACGAAATTATCATCAGTAGCTCAAACTTACCGTAACCAAGCTGGTATGAGTTTTGATAAAGCAAACACCGAATATCAGAAAGTATTAAATGAATACACATCTTTGTCACGTCAGAGCTCAACAACTACTATATTGGCTGATCTAAATGATACGTACTCTTTAGCACAAAATGTGGCGAACGCTCTTGATGATACCCAATCAGCTATAACATATATAACAACGAACCAACCAAACTATTCAGCTAAAGATGCCATCACCGCACAATCAAATGTAACCACGTGGTCAAACAGCATAAACAGTGATGTGTCTTCACTCCTCAGCGGGCAAAATGGTATAGAAACAGCTGAAAATGCATTAACTACGCTCATAACCGGTGCAGATATAAATGATATCCAATCAGCAAAATTAGCTGTTGCAGAAGCCCAACAAACATACGATAACTATTTCATTCGTGCACCATTTGATGGGGTGATCGGTCTCCTTCCTGCAACATTGTATAGCCAAGCAAGTGGTGGAACTAATATCGCCACTATCATCAGTGACCAAAAGATGGCGACTCTATCCTTGAATGAAGTTGATGCTTCAACAGTCAAAGTTGGTGATCCAGTATCACTCACATTCAACGCTATAAACAACTTCATAGCTACTGGAACTGTTTCTGAAGTCGATCTTGTCGGTACAGTCAGTTCAGGAGTGGTTTCTTACGGCGTGAAAGTAACGATTAATACAGCTGATGCACGTATAAACCCTGGAATGAGTGTGAACGCAACGATCACAACAAATGAGATAGATAACGTGCTTGTCGTTCCCTCAACTGCCGTAAAATCTCAAGGAAATCAGAACTATGTTCAGATATTTGATCCAACAATCGTATCTACATACATCTCAAGTCTGATGGCCGCAAATGGAATTACAAATACAGGTTTTGGAAGTTCAACCAGAACATACAATCCAGCAATGTTTGCATCATCGACAGGTTCAACAACACGCGGATTTGGTGGAGGTGGGCACGCGAACGCTGGCATAACCATGACATCTTCTGTAACCCCAACAACTATGGTAGTTACTGTTGGTGCCACTGATGGCACAAATACAGAGATACAAAGTGGTCTATCAGCTGGAGATTGGGTTATAACAAAGACAACAGCCGCCGCTAGTGTTACAAAGACAACGACTACAGCACCAAGTCTATTGAGTAGTATAGGCGCAGGTGGTCGTGGAGGAGGATTTGGAGGAGGTGGCGCTCGTCCTGCAGGAAATTAAAATGGTAGAAAATTAATATGATTGAAATAAAGGATATTAAAAAAACGTATGTAAATGGCGATAACGAAACTCATGCTCTTCGTGGAGTATCATTCACCATCAACGACGGTGAGTTCGTAGCCATCATGGGACCTTCGGGCTCTGGCAAATCTACTTTGATGCATATACTAGGCGCACTAGATACGCCAACATCTGGCACATATAAATTAGACGGCCATGACGTCTCAAAGCTTTCTGATGATGAGCTTGCCACTATCCGTCGGGATCGCATCGGTTTCGTTTTTCAATCATTCAACCTACTTCCCCGCGCAACCGTTATGAGAAATGTCACTCTGCCCCTAATATATGCCGAAGTTCCAGAAATAGAGCGTGAAAAAAGAGCAACAAAGGCTCTTGAAGCAGCTGGCTTAACCGAAGATCGCTTTGGACATAAATCAAACCAACTATCTGGTGGACAAATACAGCGTGTAGCTATCGCTCGCGCGCTTGTAAATAATCCTTCCCTGATTCTCGCCGATGAACCAACTGGTAACCTGGATTCACAAACTGGAGATATCGTACTTGGTACTTTCCAAACACTTAATAAAGAATTCAAAAGTACTATTGTTTTAATCACTCATGAACGTGAAGTTGCTGAACATGCCGACCGCATTATCTATATAAAAGATGGTTTAATTGTTGAGGATGGCAATTCACATTCAAAGCGCATCATTAACCATGGCAAAAGAAAAGCTTAAAAAATATCATGACCACCAAAGACATAATCCACGAAACAACATCAGCGCTCACTGCAAATAAAGTGCGCACAGCCCTAACAATGCTCGGTATCATCATTGGTATAAGTTCTGTCATAGTTATGGTGTCTATTGGCCAAGGCGCGCAAGGATCGATCCAATCAAGCATTCAAGCGCTTGGCTCAAATCTTCTAGTAATATCGCCTGGAGCACAGCGTGGGCCTGGCTATCAAGTTTCTTCTGGTCGCGGTGCATCACATACACTCACGCCAGATGACGCTACTGCCATCTCTAATACCGTATCAAATATTGCTTATGTCTCACCTGAAGATTCTGGTCGTTACCAAGTAACAGCAAAAGGTACAAACACAAACACTACAGTCACTGGTGTAACAGCCGCATATTCAAGCGTTCATAATATACAAGTCAATGACGGCTCATTCATAGCCGACAATGATAGTAAGAATCTTAAAAAAGTAGCTGTCATCGGACCAACTACCGCTACTGACCTGTTCGGCACAGATGAGCCGGTAGGACAAACTATTGTTATCAAAGGTATCAATTTCACTGTTATAGGTGTCACTGTTTCAAAAGGAACAAGCGGTGGTTTCAATAACCAAGATGACGTTATCTATATACCACTCCAAGACGCTGAACTTTTTCTTGTCGGCAATACTTCTTACATAACATCTATCAGCGTCTCAGCAGTTTCAGCTGATGTTATGACTCAAGTTCAAAATGATATAACCACTCTCCTTCTAACTCGTCACAAAATATCTGATCCGACAGCAGCTGATTTTAATGTTTTGAACCAAGCTTCCATCGTCTCCGCAGCGTCTAGCGTCACTGGCACATTCACCATCCTTCTCGGAGCAGTGGCTGGTATCTCTCTCGTCGTGGGTGGTATAGGTATCATGAACATGATGCTCACCACAGTGACTGAACGAACCCGTGAGATCGGTCTTCGTAAAGCTATCGGCGCTAAGCGTAAAGATATCAGCACCCAGTTCCTAACAGAGGCTGTAGCACTCACCGTCATAGGTGGCACCATAGGCGTCATCTTAGGCTGGCTTATTTCCTTTGGTATAACTTACTTCGGTGTACTTCAAGCCTCTATTTCAACGTCATCTGTTCTGCTCGCCTTCGGCGTCTCTGCCGCTATCGGTATTATATTTGGATATTATCCAGCTCGTCGTGCAGCAAGTTTGAATCCTATTGAAGCGCTAAGGTATGAGTAAAAAATGCCCTACCTAAGTAGAGCATTTTGAAGTTTAACATTTAATTTTGTTTACCATCTTTTTGTAAATCTCGATCATTGTTCCGAGATTATCTTGGCGACGATAATCGAATTCGTTACCAGTGATCTGACCGATCAAAGCGCGAAAGAATTGTGGTTCTCGACAGTTTTTTATTGTCGCCAATCTTCCATTGATTACTCTACTTTTATAACGATAAAAACCTGCGAAAAGATAACTTATTGCGCTGACCGGCGTGTCGATACCGATATAAAAATCTTTATCGTCATGATACGTTTTCAATAGCTCTGGCAATCTAGCCCAAGCCCCAGCGATATTCATAACATGTAAATGACAATGATCTATACATTTACATCCAGAATTTCCGACAATGCCTCCATGTTCAAATATCAAGGCGTGGCGACACGGAAACATGTTTTCATCACTTAATAATCCGTCTAAAATATCGAAAATTGCTAAACGTTCGTTATTTTGAGTATGAAGAAATGACGGACTGCATGATTTAGGAATTACCAGAATATATGGAGTATGCGGAACAACTGGTCCTAAACCAGGGAAAGCCATTGCGAGCTCATTTTTAATAATGATCCGATCATTATATGGCCATATTGGTACCACATCCTTAAAAGATTCTGGTCTTTCAAATTCCAAACAAAATGGACATTTCATATTTTCCTTTCTAGAAAAAATATACTCCCACTAAAGAAGAGTTCTAGTGAGGAATTCCTCGGTAACTTTTTAAACAGTCCTAAGAGATAATTTTATGTATCTCGTCAGGATAATTAGTTAACCCAGACATCTCCTTTTTCCATTCCTTAACAAAAGCGTTCAATTCTTTCTTTGCGACTTTATCTTTCATGCCACTGATCATCTTATCTAATTTTTCAGCTACCAATTCAATGTCTGATTGTACAAACCTTCCAATAAAAAACTTGTAATGAGTAACTTCAAGATAATCAGCCATCTTAACTATTCGCGCCTCATCTGAAGCCGCATCAAGAATTTCAGCTGATAAATCCTTAAAATGTTTAGATTGGTCACCGAAAAACTTAGAAATGTAAGAATGATTTTCTGCTTCAAATTTTTTAGCATATTCTCGGGCTTTTGGATTTGCTTTGGCATATGGCATAGATATGTCTCCACCAAAAAGCTCGCCAATATCATGTATTGATGCAAACTCAAATACTTTGGCTACATCCAACTTGGCGCCGAGTGCATTTACTGAAGAAGCTAGTTGCCAAGCTATCATTGAGACCATGTAATGATGTTCAGTCAAATTCCCCATTCGCACATCGCCGCCCCAAATAGCATAGCCATACTGTGGTTGATTGCGAGTTATTTCTAATAAATTAAAAAGTTTTGTTAGATGTTTCATTTATTTTATTTATTACAATAGCAGTATAACAAAGTATATAAATTACGTAAGCGAGGATATATTCGGCATATCATACCAATTCTCCGCTCTGTGTGTTCTCCTCGTAGAAAAAAGGTATCTTGAGGATTAAACCATCTTTCACTGCTTGCAAAACTTTCTTAAGAGAAACGATTGAATCAAATTCAGTAGACTCATTTTTTATGGCTTCATCTATATCCACCCACATATTGTGACCATATTCTGTATCTTCTAAAAGTTCTCCGAAACATTCATCACTATAAGTTATTGGAAAGATGACATCAGAGAACAACTCACCTTTTACATACATGGTGCGACGTTCCATACCTACTAACTTAAAATTTGCCTCCAGCCCTGTCTCGATTTTTAGCTTTCTTGATGCAGCATCTTCAACTGATTCGCCCTTCCTGACGACGCCACCCATAACGCCAACTTTGCCATACGAAGGATTTGATTTGCGAATCTGATTAAGGATTTGTATTTTTTTGTTATGAATACGCGATACCACGGTCAAAACGTTCACTTTAAAAAGATTGGCGGTGCCGCTATCATCAGTAGCCGGATTGAAATCCGCAACATGCTTCACACCGAGTTCAGACAGTGAATAGCCATCATCTGTGCGGTTCAAATATCCCTTTTTAACAAGGAATTGTAGATGGTAATTAAAAAGATCATTAGGTACGCCTTTTTGTTGCAACTCGCTATAGCGCAACATTTTAGCGTTTTTCAGACGAGAGACTATGTGATTTTGAATTGGGGAAAATACGTGAGCCATGATTATAATTTTTTTTCGATAATTTGCAACCAGTTCGTTTTTCCATACATTTTCGAATTCTTATAGACAATATCTAACTTTAATTTATTAAAATAACCTTCCAATTCATCAATAGTATAAAAACTAAAAAATCTATTATACGAATAACCATAATCTTTTTCCTCTACCATTTCTTCGTCTAACCCTCCAACCCTCTTTCCTTTGACCGCGACATATAAATAACCGCCCTGCTTTAAAGTTTCAACCAACCTTTCAATTACGTCCAAAATCTCTTTTTTAGGAATATGAAGAAGAGATGCTTGGGCAAATACACCCTCAAATTTGGTCTTAAGTCCAGAAACATCCTTCATATCCAAAACACAAAACCTAATCTTTGGATTTTCCCTGTTAGCTATATCAATAAATTTCTCAGAAAAATCTATACCTGTAACGACAAGACCTTTTTCTGAAATATATTTTGATTTAATGCCTGCACCACAACCAATATCAAGTATATTATCCCCACTCTTAAATAACGAGCAAAAATGTTCCGTACCTTCAATCCACCAATCATCATTTTTATGATCAGCATACCAATCTTCAGCTATTTGATTATAAGTATCCTTTAAATTCATTCGTGCGATAACTTTACCAGAAAATAGTCTTTAATGCTAAAATATACATATGAATATCACCCCAAAAACAGTCCTAATCACCGGCATTAGCCGTGGCATCGGCAAAGCTTTAGCCGAAAAGTTTCTAGCTGAAAACTATAATGTAATAGGCACATCGCAGACTGGTACAGTAGATTTTATTCACAAAAATCTAAAGGTCTTTCAACTTGACCTTTCTATTCCTGAATCGATTAACAATCTATGCGTAATTCTTGATCGCGAGAATACGAAAATTGATATCCTTATAAATAACGCCGGAGTCGTTGCTGACGAAGATGAGACCCATGTGGTCATCGACAAGCTACGTCACACGTTAGAAATAAATCTTATAGGCACGATAGATCTAACTGAACACATACTTCCACTCATTCAAAGAAATGGGCATATAGTAAATACATCTTCATCGGCAGGTTCCTTAACTGATTCTGATTTCGATACGACCTCACATTATCCATTCCATTATCCTGCATATAAAATCTCGAAAACTGCTTTAAATATGTATACTCGAACATTAGCAATGAATCTAAAACATGAGAAAAGAGATATCACCGTTTCTTCCGTTCATCCTGGCTGGGTACGCACAGACATGGGCGGCTCAGATGCACCAATGCTTCCTGCTGAAGCAGCAAAATATATCTACGAGCTTGCCATCTCACATCCCGAGACAGGACAATTCTGGTTCAAAGGACAAAAGTATCCTTGGTAACTCAAGCTCAGGAAAACTACATCCTTCTACTGTCGTAAGCCCAATGCAAAAGAGCCTGTCTCTGCTTTGTATGACAAGTATCATCACCTGCTCGACAATTCTTTTTTATCTGCGCCACATGTCTCACCATTGCCTTCCAACGCTTTATCTGGCGAATATCATCACTGTGACGACGTCCCATATAATATCTGCAATACCACTGAAACCAGCCGCGCGGATCATCCGGATGTATCCATCCCTTCGCCAACCAAACAGATAAAGGTTGACTGGCATTTACACCAAAAAAATTCAACTCCGCAATATGCTTATCTGTTCCCTCTGGTGCAAACTTCGCATCTTTAAACCATTCTTTTGGAAATTCATCAGTACAATCTCTCATATAGATTCCGCCAAAGACGCCAAGTTTCAGCATCTCTCCAGGAGTTAATTGCGGTTTAAAATCTGGATCAAAATTTTTACCGATCGGTTCGGTGCGCTCATACTTATAGCCTTTTTGCATCAGATCATTAACTGTGATTTTCACTGGTTTCATTCTTTTATACCTCGACTTTACTGAATAACCATGCGCCTATTGAAAGAAACAGGATGGTAATAATAGCTATGACTGAAGCATCAGTACCGATAGAATGCAGAGAAATGCCCGTAAATGCCCCACGTAGCCCATCAACACCGTAAGACAGAGGATTTATGAAAGCTATCCATTGAATAGCTGCTGGTGCAGTATTGAGTGGAAATAGAGCTCCAGAAAGGAAGAATAATGGCATGTTAACCAAGTTCACAATGAGTCCGAAGCCTTGCATATCCTCCATAGTTGAAGCTATCGCTGTACCAAAAGCTGTAAAAACTATAGATATACCAAACATAAAAAGAAGTCCCCAAAGAATAGCAAAAATATCAGGACGAAAACCAATGATGATTGTAATGATGAACACGATAATTCCCTGAATGGTCGCGGTCGTTGCTCCACCGAGCGTGCGACCAAACATAATAGTCATACGTGACACTGGTGCAACCATAGTCTCTTTCAAAAAACCAAACTGACGATCCCAAATGAGCTCAATACCTGAAAAGACTGCTGTGAACATGATCGACATGGCGATGATACCTGGAGAAAGAAATTGAATATAATTACCTCCACCAGCTTTTGCGAAGACTGGTCCAAATCCAAAACCAAGAGCGACTAAAAAGACAATTGGCTGACCGAGAGAACCAATCATGCGCGACTTTGATCGGAAATAGCGCTTCAGTTGTCGAAGCCAAAGTATGTATATTGGATATAAAATATTTTTCTTCATAATCTTTTATCTTCTTACTCCCCTCCAAGCTTGTCTCATTTGACGAAGTTGGTCGACGCTACCAGCTTCTTGTTCACGGATATTCTTACCGGTCAGTTTAATGAAAGCATCCTCAAGATTGGCTGTACCAGTTGAAGCAATAATACTTGCTGGCGTACCGCTTGCAATGATCTTTCCGTGGTCAATGATGGCGACTTGGTGCGCAGACCTCTCAGCTTCTTCCATATAATGAGTTGTAAAGAAAACAGTCAAACCTCTTTCTTCATTTAATTTTTTAATATAATCCCAAATATAATTTCGGGTTTGAGGATCAAGACCGGTCGTAGGCTCATCTAGAAATAGTATCGATGGAGTATGCAAAAGTCCGCGAGCAATCTCCAGGCGTCGCTTCATACCACCAGAAAAAGTCTTTACTAAACTATCTTTACGATCCCAGAGTTCAACGAATTTCATCATATCTTCTATCTTCGCTGGAGTCTCTGACCTTGGTACACCATAAAGCCCTGCATGAAAAAACATATTTTCATAAGCAGTGAGCTCGTCATCTAACGAAGGATCTTGAAAGACAATACCGAATGATTCACGAACATCATGAGGGTGCTTTACAGGATCCATGTCATTCAGAGTAAGCGACCCAGAAGTTGGATGAAGCAAAGTTGTAAGCATTTTAATAGTCGTGGTCTTACCTGCTCCATTTGGTCCAAGAAACGCAAAAATAGATCCTTTAGAAACATCAAAAGATATATCATTTACTGCCACAAGCCCTCCTTTAAAAGTCTTAGTTAAATTTTTAACTGAAATACTGGAATTCATAGCCTATATAATATCATGAATTCTTAACGATATGATTAAAAGCATACTCAAGAGTTCCCGCTCCGCCCCCTGCTACTTTTTTCCCCGGATTAAAAATTCCTTGTGAATCCCAAATCTTTTTTACTTCTTCAAATAACTTGTAAACTTCATGACCATATTGCATCTCGATAAAAGGCGTACGGATGATTCCGTCATTATGTTCACCGGTGATAGAACCATGAAATTCGTGGATCAATCTATAAACTTTTACAGATAGATCCTCGATGATCTTCTTTGACTTTGGATCATTCAAATTCATAAGTGGAATGATATGGAAATTACCATCACCGATATGACCAGCTATTGTATATGTGAGATCGCGTTCATATTCACCTAATACCGCGTACAGTCTTGGCAAAAATCTTGGCAGAGTTGCAGGCGGTACGACGAAGTCGTCTATAAAAGGCGCAGTTCTCACACCTTTTACGTGTTGACGAAGCATATTGAAACTTTCTCGACGGATAGTCCAATACTTTTCAGACGATTGAACAGTCTTTGTAACCAAAGATTTCTCGCGAATATGAGTGTCGACTAGTGAAGCATGTGCTCTTGTGGCCATAGCTAAAGCTTCTTCATCCGTATCGGCCGTGAATTCAGCCATCAAAACCATTTTAGGCACACCGCCAGCCAAAACAGCCCAAATTTCTGGTATAAACTGAAAGGCCAGCTTAACGATATTCCCTTTCATTTTCTTAATCAAGCTTGGTAAAAACTTCAATGCAACCTTAAAAGTATTGTCATCGTAAGATTCAAAACTTTCAGGCTTAAACTTCATTATCTCAGTAGCAGTTGGAGCAAGTTGACTTAAATCTTTCAAGAAAACAACCAACATGTGCGAATATTTTTTAGGCTTAACTAAAGCAAATTCTATCTCTGTTATAAGCCCCAATGTTCCCTGTGAACCAACGATCACCTTTGTTAGATCAAAAGTCTCTTTATTCTTATCAGAATTTTTATTCCAAACATTCCACAGATAATATCCGCTCGAATTTTTAGAAACTATAGGCTTAGCATGCTGTATCAAATCATAATTTTTATCTATTAGCTCGTGCATCTTCCTGTAGATATCACTTTCAAAAGATGGAAACTTCTTAATCTGTTCCAGTTCATGCATAGATAGAGGCTTAAATTCATGCTCTTTTCCATCAGCACAAACCATTTTCAAACGACGGATATAACGCTCTGTTTTTCCATAAACAAGAGTCTTTTCACCGCCAGAATTATTTGCAACCATGCCTCCCACAGTGCAAAGCTCGCGTGAAGCTGGGTAACTAGGCAGTATCTGCCCTCCTTTAGCAAGAGTCGCTCTATCGAAGTCACGATAATAAACTCCTGGTTCCGTAATAGCACTACCATCCCTGACTTCTTTTATGTGATTAAAATTTCTAGTGAAATCAACAACCAAAGACTCAGTGAGCGGTCCTCCAGACATATCTGTTCCAGCTGAACGAGCAGTGAGCGTAAGTTTAGCTGGCCTGTTTTTAGGATTCTTTGAAACAAAATTTACTTGTGTGTGGCTGTTATTTTCGTCAGTTACATACCTAACCAGCTTTTTTATATCTTCAACATTCTTAGGAAATATAACAGCGGTCGGTTTAACTTCAAATAGACTAGCATCATGGCTAGCAGTATTGAGGTCAGTCGTCCAAGTGCTGACATCGCCTTCGATGAGTTTTGAAAGATTATTTAAATCAGACACGTGATTATTACCAATTGAAACTATAGACCCAAGGCTGAGCTACTGCGACAAGTGCCAAGATAGCAGCTGCAAGAGCGATGTTCTTTGTGAAGTTTATACGCTCGCCAATTTTAGTCATAGGATCCTCAATCTTCCAGTGTGCATGCATCTTCCAAGAAACACCGAGCAAGAAGACAACAAGCAAGAGGATACCGTAATGAGGACGAACACCAAGTAATATTGAAAGTCCGCCGAGAAGAGCAAGGATGCCAGAACCTATAACTGCAACCTTTGCAGACTTAACGCCTTTCGACTGTGCATAACCGATCAATCCTGCAGACTTGAACAAATGACTATAAGCGACCTGTAACCAATAGTAACCAAGGACTATACGTGCGATTAAAAATAATAAGGCCATAAAAGTTTTTATTAAACCTACTAATAAGTACATTATACCCTATTTTCTACCCGCCCTGAAAGCGTTACCTATCGGTAAGAAATCAGTTAAAAAGTTATAGGCTGCTGCTCCAACTGGACCCAAAATACCAAAAGCTACCAAACCTAAACCAACTATATTTGTTACAGCCCAGATCCAATAGTTTCCTTTCATAACACCTCTAGTTTTTTGAGCTATTTTTATCATCTCGGGTAAACGGTCTAGATGGTCTTTCATTATGGTTATATCGGATGCCTCAATAGCCGCATCTGCCCCTATACCGCCCATAGCGATAGAAACATCAGCTAAAGCAAGTGAAGCCGCATCATTCACACCATCACCAATGTAGCCAACAATATCTTTTCCAGAATGCTCTTTCTCAAACTGACGGATGAAATCAACTTTGCCTTGTGGAGTCATGTTCGAATGGTAATTATCGATATTAGTTTCAGATGCAACCACTGATGCGGTTTTCTCATTATCACCCGTGAGCATGTGCCATTCTTTTATGCCCAGAGCCTTGGTCTCTGAAACAATCTCTTTTACACGTGGACGAAGCTCATCTCTATACGAGAGTAAGCCAACAACCTTTCCGTCGACTGACAAGCAAGCTATGCCTCTTCCATTATCTTTTTCATTTTGAATATCTTTTTTGATCTGTTCAGAGACTGCTGATTTTCTGTCCTCCATGAATGATAAACGACCAACAAGCATATTTTCTCCTTCATGTTTAAACACAATTCCCTCTCCTGAAACCTCTTCAAAATCATCTGGCGCATGCAGTGGTATTTTTTGTTCTGTAGCATATTCAGTTATGGCTTTTGAAACCATATGATTTGATTCAGATGCTCCCATGAAAAACCTAACAGCTATATCATGTACCGAATACTTAGCATCATAAGATCGCATATCGACTATTTTAGGCTTGCCTCGAGTGAGAGTTCCTGTTTTATCAGTCAGGATGAACTTCATTTTTGATAGCTGCTCTAGAGCGCTTGAACCCTTTATGATTACACCTCTGTGTGCAGCATGTGAAATGGCAGCAGTGAATGCAAGTGGAACAGCTACAGCAATATCATCAGCACAAACGACGAGCAAAACCGCCAGAATCTCACGTGGTGAAAGTCCTAAATAATACATGACACCAGTAGCCAGAAGAGAAAGCGAAATATACCACTGAGTAAATCTATCGGCTGCGCGTTCGGCTTCATTCTTATCACGACCTGCTTCTTCAACTAGAGCAATCATACGCGCCAGAGTCGTATCAGCTCCAATTTTTTCAGTTTTAACTATTAGCGAACCAGATTCATTCACGGTAGCAGTAAAGACTTTTGAACCAGGCTTTTTATGAACCAATTCACTCTCACCAGTTAGAGATGCTTCGTCTATATCAGCTTCGCCAGAGATGACAGTCCCATCAACTGGCATACGCTCACCCGCTTCGACTATGACCATGTCGTTTGGTCGGACTGCGCTGATGTGGACTTCTTTAATGTTGTCATCAGAGTCTTTTATCCGAACATTTTCAACATGATATTTCATCAGACTTTGAATCGTCTTTTTTGCACGAGCCTGAGTTACATTGTCAAAGAGACGCGCAAAAGCCAGCATCAATGTGATAAAGGAAGCTGATACCCATTCATGAGAAATAAATGAGAATGTTAAAGCAATGGTGGCAAGCAGGTCTACCGACAGTCTTCTACTAAGAAGTGATTTGATAGCACTAACTAAGACTGGCAAAAGACCGACTATAGAAAGCACGGCTAGTAAAGTAATAGCGTTTGGTATATGCAAGGACTCTGGTAAAAAAGTAGATGCGGAAATTGGGACTATAAAAATGACTAGAATAATATCAAAAAACAGAAAGAACTTTTCGGCAATAGACTCAGAAAAAACCTTATTCATGGCTCTATTATACATCATTTATTCACGAATTTAATCGCAGTACACAGGATATTAGATTAAATCATTGCTTAAACTTATAGCTAGCGTAATATTCTCTCCAGTGCCCTTTTGATAGTTTTTGCAGTTTTAGTTATTTTGCAGTTTGAAAATTCAAAACCACAACCCTTTGCCAAAATCCCTATGAAAAAAATTACCTGGTTTCTAATGAGCTGGTTTTCCTTACCCGCATTCATTTTGCAGGATGCTTGGGCTGACGATTCACAGACAAATGATTTCTCAGCATTTGCTCCTCGTAAAAACACATTGATCAACATATACGAAGATCAGTTGGAAACACGGTCCATGACAGTGTTCTACGACCGTCTCGGCCCTCCAGCGATGTTAGACTGGACTACTAGCCGCTTAACCAGCGGTTACGATATACACCAACAATACATAAATGCTGGACAAGGCAGCATGGAACGTTCATTTATGTATAGCGTCCGTGAGACATTCACACGATCGCCCATGTTTGGATTAATCAGAGAAAAATCCGAGTATATGAATAATCTCATCGTCGGGACTATCGGCAATACAGCTGAAGGTCGTCTGGATACTCTGTCACCTACGCCAACGGCAGCACAATATGCCTTGCAGGAACAGTTGAGGCTCGATGGAAACTTGCAGTATGGATTTAGGCCATTCGACGGTAATCCATACGGCTATTTAGAATTCAAAGGTGGTAACTGGTTGAATATGCCATTATTTTATGGACTGATTCGCGGTCACGTTGACCCAATCCATAATTTTAAACCGACGATTGATGCTTTGCTGACATTCAACACCCCCTTTAATTCACAATTAAGCACCGGTGCGACATTTGATCCAACTCTTATAGGTTCATCTCGTTCTGATTTAGGTTTCTCAATCGACCTAAATCACCGGTTTGGCAAAAAACTACTTGATGGTTCAATATTCACGAGTTTTACCGCAGATGCAAAAGGAAATGGTATGGTTCGTGCCGAATTACATTTTCCTTGGTAAGATTTATTGAAAATAACCTAACACAAAGCGACCAGTCCCGCGATTGGCCGCTTTTTTATAACCTGGTTATATCCCTAGGATAGAATAGATTTGCAGTCCAACTTGCAACTATTCGGAGACGCTTTTTCCAAGAAATAAATTTAAATAAATAAATCGTGCGCCACAACCACCAAGCTAGGATTCCAGATATTTTTATATGGAATATCTCGCCGATAGCAAACCACTGGCCAACAGAAACCATTGAGCCCTTTGAACGATATTTAAATGTCTTTAATTTTTTACCTTTTATGGACGCTTTTATATTTGAAGCGATAGAATGAGCCTGACCAACGGCAACCTGCGCCAACATTGGCATAGAACCTGCCACATCACCTAAAGCAAAAACCCTTTCGTCACCAGATAATCTCCAATATTCATCAACCACCAAACGTCTATCTAAAATATTTGGCATATCGCCTTCAAACGGAGGTATTATCGGTGTGACTCCAGCAGCCCAAATAACTGTAGAAGCGGAAACTGTCGTATTATTTGAAAGCTCTATGCCTCTAGGAGAAACTGAAGTGACAGCTGATCCAACACAGATCTTCACACCATCTTTTATCAAACGATTGCAGGCGGCACTGCGAAGCTTTGGACTAAAGTTTTGTAACAATTCTGGACCAGCATGGATGAGCGTAACTGTAGGTTCAAAATCATGGTAATATCTTTTAACCATACCTTTTACGAATTCGGACAATTCAGAAACTATTTCGACGCCAGTCGGACCACCGCCAACAACAACAAAAAATAATAGTTGTGCGCGAACTACTGGGTCTTCGCACATAACCGCTTCTTCAAATGAATCAATAACTCTGCGCCTGATCATTACAGCATCATAAAGAGTTTTTAAAGGATATGTGTGTATATCGGCTCCAGGAATATTGTAATAATTCGTCGTCGCGCCAGTTGATATCACTAAGAAATCATAAGATATTTCATGCTTGACTCTATGATGAATATCATCGCCATTAACATCGCCAAGTATAGTAACTTTGCGATTTTTACGATCTATTGAAATGACTGTTCCTTGGCATATATTTATACCCGAACCAGCGAAAATTTCTCTTAGTGGCTCTGAGACAGATTGTGGTCCAAGAGATCCTGTGGCGACCTCATGTAGAAGCGGAGTAAATAAAAAATAATTTGTCTCATTAACGATAGTTACATCCGCCTCGCCTTTCTTAACAAGCTTTCTTAAATTTCTAGCTGTATACATGCCACCAAAACCGGCACCAAGTATGAGGATATGTGGCTTAATCATGGTTTTATTGTATCACTATTACCCAATCAAATGAATCGCTACGTATAAAACCCCCGCCCCAATGACGGTCATGGCTGTCGTCAAAAACTTTGGATGAGCATGATGGCTCTCTGGTATAAGATCGCTTGCGCCAATATAAAGAAAGAAACCAGCGAAAAGTGCAATGATGATAGCTAAATTTTGAGCATGAACAGTGAAGAATAGAGTTGCGATAATACCCAAAACTGGAGCAATGGCGTCAACCATGAGCCAAGAAAAAGCTTTAGAGCGTGTGCCACCATTTTTCAGAATCATATTGACTGTGTTGATACCGTCAGAAAAATCATGAGTCAAAACAGCTATCGTCACAATTATTCCAACAGCGGATGAGACTTGGAAAGCTAAACCTATGGCAAGACCGTCCAGAAAACTATGGATTGATAGGCTGCTTGCACCGAGAATACCGCGCCGGGTTTGAAGTTGGTGGGCGTGACCACCATGATCACCTTCTTCGTCATGAGCATGTGCGTGAAGGAATACTAAGCGATCTAATATTAGATAGATTAAGAAGCCAACAGCTGTAACAGTTATAAGGGTGCTGTTTGAATAAAATCCAGAGCCTAGATCAAGAGATTCAGGAAGAAGATCGAAAAAAGCTACGGCTATAACTGCCCCAGCAGAAAATCCTAGGATTAAGTGTAACTTATCGCGAAGACGAATAGCGAATAACCCTCCGAGGAGAGTTGCTATAAGTGCCCCTAATGCTATGAATACAATCATGTTGATTTAATTAATATAATAAATTGTTAAGAGCACTTTTTACATATGCTAAAAAATTCAAGTGAATGTTCTTGTATAATTTTAAATTTCTTCGTCTGACTTTCGTACATTTCGATATTTGAACGTATTGGACAAATGTCGACATCTTCCATGTCACCACATTTTTTACAAATAATATGATGATGATGTTTGCGACCGTCAATCATCTCATAAGATGCATGAGCCTTCCCTGTATTGATGCGGCTGACAACGCCGCTTTGTACAAGAGCTTCGAGCGTACGATAAATAGAAGTATTACTAATTTTTGGTGAATCTTTCTGTAGAATTTTATGAAGTTCTAGGATAGAAATTGGTTGTTTTTGAGCAGATAAAGTTTTTACGATAGCGATCCTTGGTTTTGTTGCTTTCAAACCAGAAGACCAGACAATATCTTTATTCATATCTCTGTTTGTTTCATCATTATAAGAATCTGTGGAAGAATGGCGTGGCATTTTAGTTTGTTAGTTTAAGTTTATTAAAAGAAAAAAATTCTCAAATACTGTACGGGAGGAACCTCCTGAAAACACAGTGTACAGTAGTTGCAAATCTTTTGCAACTAAATTTAAAACCAACCTTATTTCTACGTCACTTATTGAAAAACTTTTGCATCCGCTGTACCGGTGAATTTCGAGACACCAAACCACCCAGTAAAATGAAAAAACACCTTTGCGAACGCCTGATTAATCGCCCACCCCGTCTATTCGTACCTGAGTGCCTCAATCGGACTCTTTTTCGAAGCCTGATTAGCTGGATAACCACCGAAGACAAGACCGATGATTGCTGAGACCGAAATACCCAGGATAGCTCCTGACCAAGGAAAGACAAAACTCCAATTTAAGCTTAAGAAATGCGACAGAGCGAAAGCTATTACGAACGCCAAGGACGAACCTAAAAATATTCCTATGGCTCCGCCGATAACAGTGAGCAAAACAGCTTCAAGTAAAAATTGCGAGAGTATATCACGATCCTTTGCGCCAAGAGCCTTACGCAAACCGATCTCACGAGTACGTTCAGTTACTGAAACAAGCATGATGTTCATGATACCAACACCACCCACAAAGAGAGCGATCGAAGCGACTGCTACCAAGAACCAAGTGAGAGCTGAAGTGATAGTACCTAAACGATTTGCAAGATCCTGTTGTGTTTGAACTGTAAAATCATCTTTGGTTGGGTCAGTAATATTATGCGATTCCTCCAAAGTTAGACGAATATCATCGGCAGTGACTGGAACAGCAGCATCATTTACCGCTTGGATGATGATACGATTGAAATATTTCTGACCAGTCACATAAGTCTGGGCTGTAGTATAAGGCATGATCACATCAGCATCGAAATTAAAAAGCGATCCTCCGCCGGACTTAGGCAAAACTGCCACGATACGGAAATTTCGTCCCTTTATCTTTATATTCTGACCGAGCGGGTCTTGTGTATCAAATAAATGAGTCGCTACATCAGCACCAATGACTACATTGCTAGACAATGAAGCAACATCGCTCGAATCAAAGAATTGCCCCTCCGCTGGTATGAGGTCAAATATATCAGCGATATGATCCGTGGCGCCAAATATTGTGACTTGATAATCATTTGACGCATAAGAAGCTGTGCTAGCACTGAAGACAGTCGGCATTATAGAAGCTAATCCAGGAACATTAGACTTATTTTCTAGAGCATCTAGATCTTTATTTTTCAAACTATCGCTATAAAGTGCAGTTACGTCAGAAGGACCGGTTGGCTCACGTCCTGGAATTATAGCAATGGTATTTGTACCCAAGCCTTGAACCTCGCCCAAAATAAGATTCTGTGCACCAGCGCCAAGCGAGACGACGAGCATGATAGCTGTGATACCAATGACAATTCCTAAGATAGTCAGAAAAGATCTCGATCTATTTGTCGATAATCCTGTGAGCGAAGTTTTGAAAAGATGTCTTATGGTCATATGATTTTATTTAAATCACCCGCGCTACTTAACATATTCATCATCAACAGTTAAACGATTCTTCACTTTTACATCACTCTCTATAGTTCCGTCTATCAGACGAATGATGCGTTCCGCGTGATCAGCCGTAGAAGTCTCGTGAGTAATCAAGACGACAGTCTTGCCTTGCTTTTCATTTAAATCTTGGATGATGGACATTACTTTTTTTCCAGACTTGGAATCGAGGTTACCTGTTGGCTCATCTGCGAAGATGACTTCTGGGTCTGTTACAAGCGCACGTGCTATGGCTACACGCTGACGTTCACCACCAGAGAGCTCTGACTGATCGTGATTGAGACGATGAGACAGTCCGACGGCCTCAACTGCCTTAATAGCCAAATCATCCCACTGTACCTCTGGCACGTCAGAATAAACAAGTGGTAGCTTCACGTTTTCAAGCACACTAGTTCTCGCCAAAAGATTAAATGATTGAAAAACGAAGCCGAGTTTTTTATTACGTAAATCAGCCAATTCATTGCCTGAAAAAGACACGACATTTTTGCCTTCAAAATGATATGAGCCTGCTGTAGGTGTATCCAGCATTCCGAGCAGATGAAGCAGCGTTGATTTGCCAGAACCAGACGGTCCCATGATAGCTACGAACTCCCCTTTTTTTATTTCGAAAGAAACTCCATCTAGTGCGACAGTAGCCTCTAAACCATCATGATAGGCTTTCTTTAAATTTTTAACCTCAATGATATTATTTTGCATAAGTGACAACCTTATCACCAACTTTCAATCCCCCAGTTATCTCTATGGTTCCATCAGAGCCTTTTAAACCGACAGAGACAGGTACAGATGAATAACTCTTACCATCTGAAGAAACAATGCGAGCTGTGGTCGAAGTAGAAGTTATAACCAATGCACGATATGGTATTTCAATAACACCCAAAGCCTGATGAGTCAAAATCTCCAAATTGGCAGTCATGCCGGAACGCACACGATTATCAGGATTAACGAAAAGAAGGGTGACTTTGTATGTTGGTACACCTTCAAGGACAGTTTCCGCTGGGTCAATAGTTATAACTTTTGCTGGAAAGTCCACATAAGCACCATAAGCATCGAGAGTGCTAGAAGCTAAATCGCCTATTGAAACTTTAGCTATGTCAGCCTCAGGAACATAAGCCTCTATTTTGAAGCTGCTATCATTTTCTACTGCAAAGCCAGATTGTCCAGCCGCTACGAATTCCCCGACATTTGGATCAGCTTGAGTCACAATACCGTCAATCGGTGATGTTATGTTGTCATCATTAACGCTCACTTGTGCCTGATCGACTTTTGCTTGCTGTGCTGCTATAGACTGCGAAGAATTTCCAGCGAGTTTCAAATCATAAGCCGACTGCGCTTCAGAGAGCGCTGTTTCAGCAGAAGTGACTGTGTCTATAGCGCTATTTACTGTAGATAATCCTGTGTTCATAGTAGCAGTATCAGCGTCTATGATAGATTGCGGTAAACCAGAATTGCCTGGATTCATCTTTCCTACAATATTAGACAAATCACTCATAAAAGTTTTTTCGGTAGATAAATAACCGTCAACGCTCTTTATGAATTTACTTACATTACTCGAGGTTACTGATGATAATCCAGATGACCATGAATTTAGAGCGTCAGACACAACAACTCTTTCAGAGTCTATACTGTTCTGTACTGTAGTTGAATCAGTGCGAAGATTTATGGTTGGATTCACGCTCTGAGGATTCATGAAAAAATTATCCGTATAGTTCACCAGCGCCGATTGAGCTTTTGCATATCCATCATGAACAGCATTCAAAGCATTCTGTTTTGCTGTGTCTAAAGAATTTTGCTGAACATTCAATTCTTCAGGAGTCAAACTTCGTGACATATCGGCTAGAGTAGCTTGTGCGCTTGCTAAAGCCGCTCTATCACTAGCGTCATCTAAAGATGCTATAACATCCCCTTTACTGACTTTGTCTCCAACTTTAACAGGAATATTAGTTATAACTCCGCTTTTTTTGAAAGCCAAAGCAGCTTTGCCAATTGGTGAAACCGTACCTGTGACAGATACTCTTTCTATAACATCGCCGATCGTCGCTTGAGTATATTCAAAAGTTGGAGCTTTACTGCGATGCCTTAACCAGTATCCTAAAATTATCAAAATGATAATTAAACCCGCAATTACATACTTATTTTTAAAATGATAAAGGAATGAACGTTTTTTCATGCCTACAATTATAACATAAAATTAGTATTTTCTGATGACACCTCTAACTATAGCAGCAATATTTAAACTAATTTCTGGATATATTGGCTTGTAATTTTTATTTGCAGGCTCAAGGAAAACTTTGCCAGCTTTTTTACGTAAATACTTCATGGTCCAACCACCATCAACTTCTGCAATGACAATGTCGCCATCTTTAGCTTCACGAGTAGCGCCTGCTCCACCAAAACTTCCAACACGCTCTGCAATGACTAAATCACCCTCATTGATACCAGCTTCAATCATAGAATCACCCTTCACTTCTAGCATATAAGTTTTGTCTTTATTTTTATCACCTATCAAATATTGATCGATGTTCATAGTATCTAAAACATGCTCTTCAGCCATGGTTGGAAAACCAGCCTCAACAAGACCCAAAACTGGCACTTCCCCAATAAGTTGATTTGGAATGAGTCGTCCACGAGAATCTTTATCAAGTACTTGATCTGCGACGAGTTTATTTATCAGTTTATAAACCGCATTCTTCGACTTGAAACCAACAAGTGACATAATCTCCTGATACGCCGGCATGCGTTTATTGTCTCGATAAAAACTTAGGATTTTATTTTTGTAGGTTTCGTACATAATTTGATTATAGCGTGTATTCTGATCTCTTTCACTAGAACATGAACATGTGAGCAAAATTGAATGTGTTGAATATCGAATGCTTACGTGGCTTAAGACGAGCGAGCTGGGCGACTAGAAACTTGTGGCGGCGTGCTTCATCACGATATGACACTCCTCTGATGATAGCCATGTCAATGATACGGTTCAACTTGTTGATCTCACGACGAAGCTCTTTTACAATTTGATGTTTACTCATATATTTAAATAAATTATTTTAATAAAAGCGACTTTTAATTTTGTTGGGTAGGCACTAGCCTTGCATGAATACAGTATAGGTGAACATTCGTTCACTTGCAATAGGTAAGCTGTGGATAACTTATTTTATTCTATGAAAGTGATGGCCTTTCCCTTCTTACCACCACGGCCAGTACGACCGATGCGATGGATATAATCTTCATAAGTTGCAGGAAGATCGTAGTTTATGACATGGGTAACATCTGAGACATCGATACCGCGAGCAGCCACGTCTGTAGCGACTAAAACCTGGAGACTGTTTTTCTTGAACATATCGAGTGCACGCTGACGATGAGATTGAGTTTTATTTCCGTGGATAGATTCTGATTTAAAACCACGAGCAACGAGAAGTTCTTTCAGACGTTCAACGCCATGTTTAGTCTTACCAAAAATCAAAACCTTTGAGAAATCAGACTGTGTTAGGAGATCCTGAAGAACATCGACTTTATTTTTTCCTTGGACGCGTACGATATCTTGATCAACGCTCTTTGCAGTATCACCTGTTTTAACAGAGATAGAAACTGGGTTCTTCAAAAAATCTTTGACGAGAACCTGAATATCGCTAGACATGGTTGCAGAGAAGAAAAGCGTCTGACGTTCTGATGGCATTTTACCCATCATAAAGCGCATATCATGGATGAATCCCATATCGAGCATGCGATCAGCTTCATCAAGAACAACTGTCTTTGTGTGAGCGAGATCAAGTGCTTTACGTTCTTGAAGGTCTTTCAAACGTCCTGGCGTACCGATGACGAAGTTATATGAACGACGAAGACCGTTCAACTGTTTGCCCATTGGTGAACCACCGACACAAACAACTGAAAAGATTGCGAGCATTTGCGCAAAACCACGGAGCTCATCATCTATCTGTGTAGCAAGTTCGCGAGTAGGAACCATGATGATGATCTTTTGCGTACGGTCTTTTAGAACCTTATCAATTAGTGGAATTAGAAACGCTGCAGTCTTACCTGTTCCTGTATTAGCAATACCGACAACATCTTGGCCTTTTAGAACATGAGGGATAGCACGATCCTGAATAGGAGTTGGTGTCACATAACCTTTCTTAACGATATTAGCTTTGAGCTTCTCATCAATAAGAAAATCTACGAAAGCATGTTCAGGTTTGAAAACTTCAACTTCTTCAGTGATAACTGCTTTATTAACGAATTTTGAAATGTCACGGAAAGACTTCTGTGCAAAACCTCCGCGTCCTCCACCACGGTCGCCCCCGCCTTTATAGCCACCTGTCTTTGGTCCAGCTTTGTATCCACCACCTTTGTAACCGCCACCAAAAGAAGGTTTACCCTTATAACCTCCACTGAATGAAGGGCGATCACCATGAGAACCATAACCACCAAAAGAAGGCTTGGGACTATTAGCAAAACCTGTACCAGGAGTACTAGTTACCTGATACTTTTTAAGTTGAGGTTTACCAAATGAAGGACTGACAAAACGTTTTGGTCCACCAAACTTCTTTGCATGAAAAGGACGCCCGCCTGTTGGGCGGTGTGATGCTCCTACTCTCATATGTGGTCCGCTAGAACCGTGCTTGAAATCTTTACCGGGCATGTTATTTAAGTCTCCACATAATATACTATGTCGAGGAAAATGTCAAGGATTTATAAACTAATTTCCGACCTCCCCACCCGCCACATAACCAGTCGTCCAACACAACTGCAAAGAGTAACCACCAGAAGGTCTATTAATGTGCAAAAGATCACCAGTAACATATAGATTATCAACCAACTTCGACTTCATTGTACGCATGTCGATTTCTTCCAGAGAAACACCGCCATCAGAGACCACGGCCCTGTCGTCGCCCATAAGACTAGTGATAGTGACAGGTAAAGCTTTTAATAAATGAACCAGGACTTTACGTTCTTCTACTGTCACACTGTTTACTTGTTTATTTAAATCAACTTTTTTGGCGGCAATCATATCGCTTGAACCAAGCAAAAACTCAATCCCCTTCGCCATTCCGGTTGGTACGATTTCACTGATGACGTTTTTAAGTATTTTGTTTTTATTATTATCAAAAGCATCAATGATCCGTCGATTGAGTTTTCCTAAATCTTCACTAGGAAAAAGATCGATCGTAGCTGTTACAGTACCCGAGCGAAGCAAATCAGAAACTTTTGACGCGCTGTTTAAGATGAGCGGACCAGATAAGCCAAAATGAGTAAAAAGCAATCTTCCTTTTTTTGAAAAAGATTTAATATCATCAGCAAAGAAAGTTATCTTCATATCTTCCAAAGTGATGCCGGCTAATTTCTTAACCCATTCATCTGAAACAGCAAGTGGGACTATCGAAGGGGTCGGTGAGACGACGGCGTGCCCTAGATCACGAAGCCAGTTAAAGCCGTCACCTGTTGAACCTGTCTCTTGATGGGAAGCACCTCCGGTAGCAAAGATGAATTTCTTAGCAAAATATTCTTGATTACCACAAGTGACCGAAACAATCTCGTTTCTGGAATCTTGAATCTTTATTGTGTTCACTTTTGTAACTGGTGAGTTTGTTATAACTTCTACTCCATTATCTTTCACATATTTTTCTAAAACATTAAAAACATCAATCGCCTTATGCGTAGCCGGAAAAGCGCGTTTGCTTTCCTCGACGACTAGCGGGAGCCCGCGAGACTCAAAGAATTTAAAAGTATCTTTCACGCCGAACTTTTCAAATACAGAAAAAAGAAATTTACCTGCGTCGCCATAATGCTTAAATAGCTCGCGAGTATCGTATTCAGCGTTAGTAATATTACAACGACCACCACCAGTGATTTTTAATTTCTCACCGAGCTTTTTATTTTTTTCAAGCAAAAGGACTTTTCCTTTTTTGCCAGATTGTTTCAAAATTTCTCCAGCTCTACCAGCAACCATGAGGCCTGAAGCACCTCCGCCAATAACTATTGCATCATAAATATTATTCATATTTTTACTTTACTGCCCTACGCCGCCAATGTTCCAGGTTGAATAGAGCTATTGGGCTCGAGTAGAGAAAAATTCCCTTTGTCGTCAGAGACAGCGAAAATCATGCCGTTACTCTCAAAGCCTTTTATCATACGTGGCTCGAGATTAGTGACAAACATGCAAGTTTTACCGATCAGGACAGCTGGGTCCGGAAAATACATAGAAATACCAGAGACTATCTGACGGACAAATGGGACAATTTCAAAAGTTCCATCTTCTTTTTTAATTTCTTTTTTCTCAGCAAAATCAACTGAGAGTCTCAAGAGCTTATCGGTATTAGGAATCTTTTCGGCAGACAAGATTTTGCCCGCACGAATCTCTACTTTCTTAAAATCGTCATATGAAATCATGGAAAAAATATATCATGAAATAACTAATTAGCCTAATTTTCTAATATTCAAATAACTAATAACTATTGACAGATACGTTGAAAGTAATAGAGTTAGATTCAGTAAACAGTGTGCGAGGGTAGCTCAGCTGGATAGAGCACTGTGCCCGCTACATGCACAGAGGATGTGGGTTCAAGTCCCATACCTCGCACCAAACCTTTCGACCTTTTAAAAATTATGGAAGAAATGACATTGACCTTTTTAGTGTCTCCGCCGGACGAGATCAATAAAGTCTGGCTTGCCAAGAAAAAGAAAAAAATTGGCAAAGGGAAATTTAATGGCTATGGCGGTAGAGTGGAAAACGGCGAAGACATCCTCCACTCTGCCGTTCGCGAAATTAAAGAAGAATCAACGGTGATAGTCCACCCGAGAGACTTGATAAAACGATCGACGATTGATTTTTTTCGCGGGAACATATGGGATTTTACTCTTCATATATTCGTTACAACTCGTTGGATCGGCGAACCCAAAGAGACGGAAGAGATGGAGAAGCCTGAAAAATTCTATCGAAACAAACTCCCTCTGACTCAGATGATGGAAGCCGATAAGTTATGGGCACCAGACATCGTCATGGGCATTGAAGTCCCTCCACCGCCTAAAAGTTTCCTATTCATTTGCTATAACCAAGACCGCACACGCGTAATAAGCCACAACATCCCTGCAGACCATTGAATCTGCGGGTTTTTTATATGAAATATGCTACTATCACTTTATGAAAGATTTGGCCTTTTGGAAAAATGAGCTATACATACACCGCATCTTTGATGTGAGCCTAATCATTAAAGGAATTTTGGCTTTTACTGAAATAATAGGCGGACTCATCTTACTTTATATCAATCAACAATTTATTCTTAATCTAGTTCTCTCTATAACCCAAGATGAACTCTCTGACGATCCAAAAGATTTTTTCTCAAATTACCTAGTGCATTCTGCACAGCAATTTTCGGTCACCTCACAGCACTTTATTGTTTTTTATCTATTAAGCCACGGAATCATCAAAGCTTTTCTTGTTACAACACTTTTCAAAGAAAAAATCTGGGCTTACCCGCTTGCCATTACCATATTTACTTTATTTGGTATTTATCAAATCTTCGAATTCACCCGTACTGGCTCAATTTGGTTACTTGTTCTCACAGTATTCGACATCTTCATCATCATTCTCACATGGCATGAATATAAATACATGGAGAGAACCGGTATAAAACCAAAGTGGGATTAATTATAAATCTATTACATTGACACGATTTGAGCGCTCGAGTATCGCCTTGCCTTTTCTCCATATAATTGTAGTATTGGCTTCAGCGTATAGCTCATGGTGAGATATACAAAGCACAATAACAAATAAACCAAAGGAGAAGCCTTATGGCTCATATTCCTCAGTCAGTCATCGAAAAACAACCATTGATTCCCGACCTCAAGCTTCTGCATCGTGGCAAAGTTCGCGATTCATATGCACTACCTGGACATCAAGACAAAATGCTCGTCGTTGCATCGGACCGCTGCAGTATCTTCGACTTTGTGTTACCAACATTGGTTCCGCTTAAGGGGCAAATCCTGACAGCGCTGAATCACTTCTGGACAACTCAAGTTCTGAACAGGGTCTGCGAAACAGACTTCGTCGCTGCCGGCTTCGGCATTGACGAATTCTTGCCAGGAGAGCTACGGAATAATCCGGATCTTCAGAAACGGGCAACCGTGGTTCGCATCGTTCCGTCACCTGATGTCGAAGACATCGTCCGTCTTTACTTGACCGGCAGTGGCTGGACGAGCTACCAAAAAAATCTGTCCGTCTGTGGACATCGGCTCATGCCAGGTCTCGCTGACGGCAACAAACTTCCATATCCCCTGTATACGCCGACAACCAAGGCTACGGAGGGTCATGATGAACACATCACCGCTGACAGTGTGGCCGAACGTTACGGTGTAAAACGTGAACGTCTGTCGCTTCAAGTCGCTGGTGCCATCTCTGCTCACGCAGAAAAATGTGGCATTGTCTTGGCTGACTCGAAGTTTGAGTTCAGTCTGGATAACTTGCGCAGTGGCAACCTCATCCTCGCCGATGAAAAAGGGACGCCCGATTCAAGCCGTTTCTGGGATGCCAGAGCTTGGGCGAAAGCTCAAGCCAAAGGTAAACTTCCCCCCTCGTTCGACAAACAATTCGTCCGTGAATGGGGTAAAAAAGCTGGTGTGGACAAACTTGATCCGCAAACCCTGGCAGACCTTGCATTCGTTGATGGCCTGGAGGTTCCGGCGTCAGTCACTGACATGACCACGCGCATCTACCGCTACATCTTTTGGCGGTTGACCGGCATGCAGATTGAAACCTATCAAGGTGCGATGATGGGTATCATAGTTGAGACCAAACACCCTCGCATCGAAGTCTTGGTTGGCAGTGAAAGCGATCTGCCACAAACTCAAACCGGTCTTGCATCACTTCTCAGCATTGCCGATGTCAACATCAGTGTCGTGAGTTGCCATCGTAATCCAACTGAACTGCGCAAATTGGCAGAAGAAGTTCTAAGCAAAGCTGACGTCATCATCGCTGGTGCGGGAATGGCGGCTGCGCTGCCGGGAATCGTTAAGAGCGAACTCTGCATGCTCAATCATCCGGAAATTCCTGTCATCGGCGTCGCCTTTCAGGGAGCCACGGATGATGATGACTTGGCGGCACAACTCTCGATTGAACGTTTGCCCGGAAGTCCGGTTGAACTCGCTCCTGACGGCACCGCCTACTTTGGTTCAGAGGGATTCCTAGCAGCCTGCAAAGCGGCTGTTCAAGACGAATTCCTTCCAAAAACAATCGAAGCAAAACCTGCCAAGATTGGTATCAAACAAATCTGAAACTGTTTTCAGAACAACATCCACCCGGAGCGATTCGGGTGGATTTTTAATATTATCGCGACTTAAGCGATCGAACTGCGCTCGACTTGGCTGGCCAACTCGAGCTACGACCGTGGTCGATCAAGCCTAGATTAGCGGTTTTAAGTAGTTTTAGTTTACCACATCGACGCAACTTGAGCTCTGTGTAATTTTTAAAAATCAAACAATTTATATGATACTATACAGTTAATAAATAACATGACGGACATCGTAGACTCAAATTATATTGCTAATCTGTATATCAAACACGAAAAGGATGAAAACGTGTTTCCTTTAATCGACTCGGCTGGTATCAATATAATAAGAAAATACAAAGATGACAGCATTCCAGCCAAACAAAATTACCGAATGTTTATCAGGCTCTTTGTGACAACTGATTATAATATTCGAGGTGGGGTCGATGTTGTAAAAGCACCATCTGATAACCAAATGTTGGGATACCCTCTAGTTTATGAAGAGAAAAATACTTTGACAAACTTATTTAAACGTAAATATACTAATTTTAGTTTAAGTAATGATGAAGAGATATTATTTTTGAAATCAACAGGTAAAATTTCTTTTAGAAATAAAAATTACAGTATAAGTGAATTTGTTGATCTTCTTGTCTATAATCACAATCACGATATCTTTCTGATTTCTAGAATAAATAATCTATTGAAAACTTTTTTTATTATCGAACCAGCTTTTTATTTAGCAGATTTAAATTATCGAGACGCTAAGACAAAATTTGATTTCATTTTGAAAAGAAATACAAAAGAAGTAGTTGATGAATCAAAAATAGAAGCATTGATGCCAACAGAGCCATTTTTTAAATATTTCAGAATTTATAAGCGAGTACTTTCAATTTCGATTCTGATACTAATCACTCCTATATTCTGGTTGTCTGTTAAGCTGGATACAACATATTTTACAATTACAAATCCATTCCTATTATTCTTGGCCTTTGCACTTTTTTCATTTTTAGATAAATTTAGTATATCCTTATACAAAAATATTAGTAACAAAAAAGTTGGTTATTTGTATAAACTCGCCGAGTCTACATTATCAATGAAAGGTAAACTTAAAGTACCTTAAGTTACATATTTCATACTTACGTTAAGTCTATCGGGAAAGCTTATCAATTATTAATTTATAAGTATTATTTATACCTGTATCACTGATAGTAATCTTTAGATTCTCTCTTCCAGTCATAACATAAAGTGGTGTATCCGAATATATTTTCTGAAGAATTGAACTAAAATTTCTCAAAACTGGAGAACTGGTTGTGATTTTAGTAACCAAATTATATTCTTTTAAAAATTTCTTGAGGTCCTCTTTAAAGGGTTTATGAGTTACAAAATCAATATGAGCATTAATGTCTTTCTCTAGATTAATAAGAACTTCCTTAATTGAATCTGTATCATGAATCTCTGAATGTAATGCCCAGTTACAATAAAAATATAGAACTTTATATTTGTTTTTTTGATGATTCAACTCAAGTAGTTTTCTAATACGCGATAATATATAAACAGCATCAGATTCTACAAATGACTCCTTATTAAGTGCATCTTGTAATTTTTCTATTAGACTAGGTAATGCCATTAGCTTTATATTAAAAGGGATTAACGTAATTTTTCATGTTTTTAATATAATCATTTAACGTTTCTAAATTGATTATTCTTGAATTTTTCGGGATATCCTTAATTTTATTTAAACTGTATTCATCAAGTTCAGACTGCGTAAACAAATTATTTCCAACAACGAAATAAAGCTTTTCTTGAAAATTTCCATACTTGTTGAGTTTGATGTTTATGTTACTTTGTAAACTATGTATATTCTCGGTGTAAAAAACATCAATACCAAAATTACCATCAGGAGAGTAGATATAAAAATCTACACGATTTTTCGAGTCATCAAATATTTTTTCTGTATGTACAAATGCTTCACCAAATTTGTCTCGAAGCATTTTTTCTAATTTTATTTCTAAATCCCTTCCTCTGATATTCGACTTAGTTGCTATTTGTGATCTGTGAATTCCTTTACCGAAGTGTGTTTCTTCATATCCAAGATCCATTCTTAATTTTTCAAGTCCTCCAAAACCTCTTTGAATTTGACGAGAAGATGGTAAGTAGTCCAATTTATCTATTTCGAGTGCGGTCGGTAATCTACCATGTTCTTTACGGAATTTCTCAAACCCCTCCTTAATTTTTTCTTTTGTCCACATTTCTTTCATAGATCATAATTATATAGGTTTTTATGATTATATGTATCTATGCAAACTTATAAATCTATTTCATTGACGCGTCTCGAGCGACGCTCGACTTGGCTGCCAGACTTGGATTCGAACCAAGATACACAGCTCCAGAGGCTGCGGTCCTACCATTAGACGATCTGGCAATTTCAAAACGATACCTTGCAGAATACCGCAAAAAGAGCTATAAAACAACCTGAACTTGCAGTTTTAACATAAAAATAAATAACAACACTAAACCATCAACCAAACCTTGGAGGAAATTAACCATGAGTAACAATTGCCTACCCGTCATAACACCGGAACTGCTAAAACAATCTGACCAGGAACTTATTGCAACGGTATTGGAAATTATGAGATTCCCCTACAAAACATGGGGAACCTATGGACCGACAAAGCCTTTCGCTGCCTTCATCAAAGCCTGGCAAGAAGGAGAGATTACTTGGGACCCCGAATCAGCATCCAATGTCCTTGAAATGGACTCATCTGTCGTGACAGTCCGTTGGGAAATCAACGATACGGTTCGTGAATTACGGGAAAAATATCGTGAATTCAAGAATGGCCACACACAAAAGCGTGACACATTCACCGGCAGTCTAGCGGAGACAATGAAACATGGCGAAACTGCATATGCCGCTGCCATTCGAGGCCTGGCTGAAGAACTCGGTCAGACGAAAAAAGGATTCTTTGATTCCTCGAAATTCACGCTTGAACATATTGGGAATGAGACCCTTGCTCCACAACCTTTCCCGACGTATCCACCCTTTCAGATCATCTTCAACAGAAAATTATTCGTCTGCAAGATTGACGAAAGGCTTTATGAAGAAGAATACGTGTGCCAAGAGCCAGACAAAACAACCTATTTTGGTTGGATTGACATCAAGCCATAGGCCATAAAAACCATGCTCAACATACACAACCGCGCTCTCGCAAGAAAGGCGGTTTTTTATTTTATTCCTCTACCGCCTCTTCGTCGGCTTTCTTGATTTTATTCAACTGCTTCGCAACTTTTATAAATTCGGTGAACAAAGGATGTGGCATGAGAGGACGAGCCAAGAATTCAGGATGGAATTGTGTGCCTAGGAAAAAAGGATGTACTGAACGAGGAAGCTCCGCTATTTCCATCAAAACTCCATCTGGCGATGTCCCAGAAAATACCAGACCTGCGTCCTGTAATTTCTTAATATACCTTGGATTCACTTCATATCGATGACGATGACGCTCTTTGATGAAGGTCGTAGCTTTCTCCAAACGCTTTCCTCCAAAATATGAATACGCCTCTTGAGCTATAGAATCTTTTAGAAGTTTTGCTGGATAAAGACCGAGACGCATTGAACCGCCATAATTCCCTTCTGCAATTTTCTTTTTCTGATCTGGCATGATATCGATGATGAGATGAGGCGCCTTTGGGTCTATCTCTGCAGTCTGAGCCCCTTTAAGTCCTACAACATTGCGAGCATACTCGATAGTCATGAGCTGCATGCCGTAACATAGACCAAAATAAGGTATGCCGTGCTCGCGTGCGTAACGGATGACATTCAACTTACCTTCAATTCCAGACTCACCAAAGCCTCCAGGAACAATGATGCCATCATATTGCTCTAGAGTTGAGTAATCAGGGTTTTTAGCTTCAAAATCACGTGAATTCACTGTATGAATTACAGGCTTAACCTTATTGGCATATCCGGAGAATTTAATGGCTTCCAAAACTGAAATATATGAATCAGTCAAAACGAAGTCACCAGTATTAAAATATTTTCCGACTATAGCTATGTTCAACTTATGATCATCAAAGTTCTTTATTCCCTTCGCCATCTTCTTCCATTGAGTAAAATCCGGTCCGGTTTTTCTCTGGTCCAAACCGAGTGACTCCATCAAATTTTCTGCCAAACGATCTTTTTCAAAATTAACAGGCACATCATAAATACTTTCTATATCTGGTGCAGAAATAACATGTTCTGTTGGAATATTACATGAGATAGCAATTTTCTCTTTACGACGGAGATCGAGTGGGGTTTCAGCGCGCGCAATGATAAAATCTGTATTCACGCCATATGAAGCGAGTTGACGAGCAGCATTCTGTGTTGGACGCGATTTCATCTCACCAAGCTTGCCTGGCGTTGGAAGGTACGAAACCATGATGAAAACAACATCCGATGGACGCTTCATCTTCAACATGCGGGCAGCTTCGATGAACATAACGTTCTGATAGTCGCCGATAGTTCCACCAATCTCAACGATAGAAACATCTGATTTATTTTGCTTTGCTGCATGTTCAAAACGATGAACTATCTCATCGCGAATATGTGGAATGGCTTCAACACATTTTCCACCATAATGAAGTGCACGCTCCTTTTCAATGACATCTTTATAAACCATTCCAGAAGTCATGTAATCATAGTCACTGGCGTCCCGGCTGAGGAATCTTTCATAATTACCCATATCTTGATCAGTCTCCAATCCGTTATTTAAAACAAAAACCTCACCGTGTTCGGTGGGGTTCATAGTTCCTGCGTCAACATTTAGATATGGATCAACTTTTACAAGATTGATGCGGAGACCTTTAGCAGAGAGGACTGTACCGATGGATGAAGTCGCAATTCCCTTTCCCACTCCAGACATAACGCCGCCGATGACAAAAATATATTTATGAGGACTTTTCTTTACAGCTACTTTCTTTGCTGAGATTTTTCTGGCTGGTTTCGACTTCATAACCCTATTGTATTGCAGTGCATAGTCAATTGTCCAGTTGAGCTTTGACAGTGAATATTCTGTTGACTATAAAGCTAAAATGTGTTAGGGTCTCTAGGAATCTAAGGCTCTGTAAAGGGCTGAAAAATGGGTTAAGAAAAAATCAAAACAAAAAAACGAAACCAAAAAACTGCACATTAAAATCATGAGCGAGAAACACAAAAGACCGAAGGTCGGCATCCTCCTTGTTCGCAAAAACAATGGAGATTACGAAGCCATCCTACAAACCAGAGGCACTTACGATTTCCGTAAGGATGCTCCACAAACATGGGCAGGCATCAATCAAGTCACAGTAGAGGGCAAAAAACACGCCCATGAAGAAGACTTGCATGCTCTTCGCCGTGAATTACACGAGGAGCTTAATCAGACTGCCGGAGAGTTCGTATTCAAACTCCTAATCGGCGATGGCTTTGATAAGCATTCGATTCTGCTGAAGGAGGATCATTTGACGATCTTCGTGTTGGAAATCCCGAACGATTTTTTAAAAGACTACGGGATACGGCCTGAAAATATTACTGGCGGATTTCGTCCTGTCACCCGACACCATATGTCCAATATGGTAGTGGCGAATCCAGAATGGCGCAGAGCCATTCACCCATACGATCTAAACACGATCGTAGTGATGCCTCACGTCAAAAAAGCACTCGAGACACTGTTCACAAAAATGTGTCCGGGGCCGAAAAAATAATCACTCGAATACACAACCGCCGGAAGCAATTTCGGCGTTTTTTATACCCTTTTAAACACCTACACCTTCAAATACTTCCTAGCTGCGATATAACTTGAGACTCCACCGAGAATTATTCCTGAACCCATGATGAGGATAAAAATCTGTCCAAAATTATGGATAAAGTAAGCTGACAATACATTAACGATGAGCGAGAAATTTGAAGCGACATCAACACCGGCTAATTTAAGCACTACAGCATCGCTCCAATAAGCAAATATAGCCATCAGAATCAAAGTGATAATCCCAGAGACAACACCATACATGATTCCAGAAACAACGAATGGGCCACGCACATAAATATTGCTTGCGCCAACCAACTTCATGACAGCTATCTCATCGCGCGCTGTGTAAATGATAAGCCTGATGGTATTCCAAACAATGATGATAGCAACTAGAACAAATATAAGTGCAATCAATCCGCCAACCTGTTCAACGGTAGGAATTATGGTCGTCAATCTATCTATGATCAATTTATTTTCCTGATAATTCACTTTATCAATGATAGGAGTTCCACTGGCATCTTGTGGATTTTTGCTGGTCAAAAAGTTCGCGATATTCTCATACTGACTAGGCTCTTTTGCTTTTATATTAAGAGCTGCTGGAAATGGGTTATCACCGACTTCTTGTAGTCCCTGCATGATGAGAGCATTGTTCTGCCATTTGGTCTGGAAATCAGTCAAAGCCTGGGCCGAAGAGATATAATCAACCGATGATACCTCTGGCAAAGCTTGAATCTCTTTTTGTAATGCAAGTATGTCGCTCTCCTGTGCGGTCAGAGTAAAATAAACATTTATATCAACTTTATCTTTTACATCTGCCAAAAGCGAGTTACCAAAAGCACTAGCGAAAACAAGACCACCAAAAGCCGACAGCGACAAAGTTATAACGACGATAGCCGCAAAGGATAAAAATCCATTGCGCCAAAAGTTGACGAAACCTGAGCGTGCTATTCTTTTAAAAGTAGTTAGAATCATAATATGTATTTACCGTTTTTATCATCCCTGATAATCTTGCCGTTCTCCATAGTGATCACTCGCCCACCAACAGCATCCACAACTCCCTTATTATGAGTAGTCAAAAGCACAGTCGTACCCATTTCATTTATCTTTTTCAAAATACGAACGATTTCGTAAGTGTTTGTTGGATCAAGATTGCCCGTCGGCTCATCAGCGATAATGATATCTGGCTGAGTGACGATAGCACGAGCGATGGCTACACGCTGACGCTCACCTCCAGACAACTCGCGTGGAAAATTCCAAATCTTTTTTGACAGATCAACGAGTTCTAGGACATGCGGGACATCTGCAGCTATCTCGGCGTCGGTTCTGCCAGCAGCCTCCATAGCAAAAGCGATATTCTCATAAATAGTCTTATTCGGTATCAAACGATAGTCCTGAAAAACTGTGCCTATGCGACGGCGAAGCTTGCTTATTTCTTTCTTATTTAAATTATGAATGTTTGTCGATTCTAGAAAAACCGAACCGCCAGTAGGATAATCCTCAGCTATCAAAAGCTTCATCAAAGTGGTCTTTCCTGCCCCAGAATGCCCAACTATAGTCACAAATTCTTTTGGCTCTACGCCAAAACTCACCTGATCCAAAGCAACTGAATTGTCAGCATAGACTTTTGAGACTTTATCATAGTAAATCATTAGTAATAGTATAGCAGATTCTAGAATCTAGTTACTAGAATCTATAATTCTTTTTCAGCTTCAATAAACATTTCTATATCGCCCTCCAACATTTTATCTACCGAAGAAGTCTCTGTGTTGGTGCGATGATCTTTGACCATTTTATAAGGATGCAAAACATACGAACGAATCTGGCTTCCCCATTCGATTGAAGTAGTCGAAGATACTTGCATGCCCTTTTCGCGCGCCTTCCTTTCATCTTCCATATGCTTCCATAATTTTCCTCGCAATATTTCTATAGCCTTTTCTTTATTTTGAGCTTGAGAACGTTCGCTAGTTACATGAATAGAAATACCGGTAGGTTTATGAAGTAAACGGACAGCTGTCTCACGCTTATTCACATTCTGACCTCCAGGACCTCCAGATTTAGCTATTGAAATTTCCAAATCTGCATCATTTATAAGCACATCATTTGAAGAAGTCTTTTCAAATTCAGGAATAACTTCAACCAGAGAAAATGATGTCTGTCTTTTTTGCGCAGCATTAAAAGGAGAAATTCGGACAAGACGGTGTACGCCAGATTCGTTCTTAAGAGTACCGTATGCACCTAATCCATCTACACCTCCAGATTTTCCTAAAATTTCAATAGTGATATTTCGAAATCCACCATGATCATTTTCATTCGAATGAATGACATTCCAGCCCCAACCTTTACTTTCGGCATATCTACGATACATGCGCACTAGCATTGCTGAGAAATCCTCCGCATCATCCCCGCCTGCCCCGGAAAGAATCGAGAGCACTGCATTGCCTTTATCATATTTACCAACGCCTTCCAATTCAGCTTTGAGTGCACCAAGTTCTTTTATAGCCAACTGCGCCTTATTCTTATCATTCCAAAAATCCGCCCCCGCCATGGCGTTTTCGAGTTCTGTAATCTTTTGCTGAATTTTTTCTTTATCTTTGTTCATTTGGAGCCAAAGGCCGGGATCGAACCGGCGACCCTCCCCTTACGAAGGGGATGCTCTACCAACTGAGCTACTTTGGCAAACCGATGCATTACTACCAAGACAGCATACTTTGGCGTCGGGAGCCGTTGTCCGGGATTGAACCGGAGACCTCTGTCTTACCAAGACAGTGCTCTACCAACTGAGCTACAACGGCGAATGTCTGGTGCATTACTACCAAGACAGCTACAACGGCGAATTTTCTACTAAGAAAATTCGGATCAAAAGCTTTTTTCACGAAGTGAATAAAAGTTTTGACCTAATTTCAAAGCAATTCACTAAGAATAGCCTTTTTAATGAATATTTTCAATCAAAAATCCCCTCTCAGGGATTTCTCTGCGCGCCCGGTGGGACTCGAACCCATGACCTCTCCCGTGACAGGGGAGCGCTCTAACCAGCTGAGCTACGGGCGCAGTCGGCTCATTATACACAATTTAGCTTTTTTTTGAAGAGGCTTAACTATTTTGTGATACTAGGCGGCACAATTGGCACCACAGTTGGTGAGTATAAAGCTCTATCAATATTCCTATCAAAACAGACTCTGCCAGATGAGTGACCCCATGAATCATTTTGACTACCGACAGGACTAATGCCAATATTTCCAACAGAGTCAGTCAAGAAATTTGCACACAATTCAAAAGAAAGGTTTTGTGCACTGACGGATCCATTGACTGAATACTCATACGTCTTCCCTGTTTCTGGATCTACTGGCACGACAAAATTCGATACTGGATCATTCAAATCAGTCAAAGCTAACGGCAAAACCTGTTTTTTCTGCCAATAATTTATAATCTGCCACTGAATATTCGTAAGGTCACTGACTCTTTGTTCATCAAAACGAACATTTCTTTGTTGTGCTGGTGAACCGACAATGATAAAACCGCCTATAATTGCACCTAAGACCAGTACAATTCCCCACCACGGAACAGTCTTCTTCACCAACTTTGTCCAGCGAGAATTTTCATTGATTGAAAAGAAATAATATTTAAAGACAGCACTAGAAACAACTAAAACAATGAGTATCTTCCAAAGAAAACGACTGCTGACTTCTCCATTTAAATACACATTTATAAGCGCGACGAAATCCCCGACGATAGTTGCACCAGTCAAAAACAATGTGAGATATATACGCCACTTGCGAACCCAGATATCTTTTTTCTCAACCATCTTTGAAATATCACGGCCAATCATCCATTCCAATAAATATAAAACTGGCACAAGTACAACAAGCACTGAGATTGGATATATGATTGAATTAGCACTGAAATAATTATTCAATTGATCTGGCAAAAGACGATTCATAATCTCAAATGCAAGATTTATTAAAGCTACGACAGAAGCATATAGCGCTATGGTTGCGCCAACGTGCAAAAAGAAATCCTTGGGAGTGGTTTTATTGTTCATACATATAATTGTAACACGAGCCCTTATGGTGCGCGCACTAGGATTCGAACCTAGGACCCCACCAGTATCAGTGGTGTGCTCTACCAACTGAGCTATGCGCGCGTTACAGAAATCTAACAGAAAAATGAAAGAATTGCTAGTGTAACATTGGTCAATCTGTCTGGATTATATTGTGGTCACGGAGGGACTCGAACCCTCAAGGAGTAGCTCCATACGATTCTGAATCGTACGCGTATACCAATTCCGCCACGTGACCATGTTCTTATTATAGAGTAAATGCCGCAGGTGTAGAAACCGGCGGCATTTAAGCAAGAGGAGTATCGTCAAAAGAACAGTTGAGCCAACCAGCGAAAAGGAGCATCGAACCAATGGTGAGTGAGCTCCATGCCGTATCCATACGCAATGGTGCGAATGGCGCCGAGGAAGATAATTCCCCAGCCAAGACAATAAAGGACGGCGAGCGGGCGGGTCAAGTGTTTATCAACGAACTTTTCGAGCTTGGTATTCCGGCGATTCATAGGATTCCTTGGTTGAGGTTTCGTCTGTTTCGTCGGTTGAGGAACCGACGACAATAGTAGCATATATAATATTAAAAGTCAATAGCTACCATGATATACGAAAAAACCGCCCTGTTAGGCGGTCTTTTCACAAATCAATCTTATATTATTAGCGCTCTTTATTTTGTTCCGTTCACCATGAGGGATTCAATTGAGATCCCCCATTGGTCCGGGTATCTTCCCCGGTTAAGCATTGCCATTTAGAGTTGTGCAATGATCACTCAATCATCTTGCGACGATTATCGACATTTAAGTTAGTACATCCGAAGATGTAAAAACGTTGTTTCTCTTGAAATATTCCACGAGCAGCTTCCGCTACCCGTGCCTTGTTACGACTTACCCCCTGTCATCGAATTTGCCGTAGGCCCGCGTAAAGCGAGATTTCGGGCACCTCCGACTCCCTTGGGTTGACGGGCGGTGAGTACAAGACTTGAGAACGTATTCACCGCAGTATAGCTGACCTGCGATTACTAGCGATTCCGGCTTCATGAAGTCGAGTTGCAGACTTCAATCCGAACTGGCGGGAAGTTTATTACGGTTTGCTCCATCTTACGATATTGCGTCGCGTTGTCTTCCCGATTGTAACACGTGTGTAGCCCAAGGCGTCAAAGGGCCATGCTGACTTGGCGTCATCCCCACCTTCCTCCCAGCCCTCAACATGCGATATCTCGCATACTAAGGGCTGGGCGGTCTCGTCTGATACTTATAACAGACAACAGGGGTTGCGTTCGTTACCCCACTGAAGGGAACAGCTCAAGCCACGAACTGACGACAGCCATGCAGCACCTGTCCAGCCGTCTTGCGACGAGCATAGTTTCCTACGCTCTTCGTCTGGATGTCTAGCCTTGGTAAGGTTCTTCGTTTATCGTCGAATTGAACCACATGTTCCACCGCTTGTGCAAGTCCCCGTCTATTTCTTTGAGTTTCAATCTTGCGATCGTACTACCCAGGCGGATCTCTTAACGCGTTAGCTAAGCCTCGAGGAGGGTCGATACTCCTCAAAGCGAGAGATCATCGTTTAGGGCGTGGACTACTGGGGTATCTAATCCCATTCGCGACCCACGCTTTCGTGCCTCAGTGTCAGGTATGGACCAGTTTGCTGCCTTCGCTTTTGGTGTTCCCCATAATATCAACGCATTTCACCGCTACACTATGAGTTCCGCAAACCCCTTCCAACCTCTAAGTCGTGCCGTTTCCCGTGCAGCTTCTCGGTTGAGCCAAGAAATTTAACACAAGACTAACACAACCACCTACGCACCCTTTACGCCCAATAATTCCGGATAACGCTCGAGGCACTCGTATTACCGCTGCTGCTGGCACGAGTTTAGCAACCTCTTATTCTCCAGGTACAATCAATAAACTTTTTCCCTGGCAAAAGAACTTTACATGCCGAAGCACTTCATCGTTCACGCGGCGTCGCTCCGTCAGACTTTCGTCCATTGCGGAAGATTCTCGACTGCAGCCACCCGTAGGTGTATGGGCCGTGTCTCAGTCCCATCGGTGGGGGTCACCCTCTCAGGTCCCCTAGGCGTCATAGCCTTGGTAAGCCATTACCTTACCAACTAGCTGATACCGAAGAGGCCGCTCCCGGGGCGAAAAACTTTACTCTTTCGAGACTATCGGGAATTACCCATCCTTTCGGATGGCTATGCCCGACCCCAGGGTGCGTACCTCTTTATTACTACCTCGTCTGCCGGTTGCTCCTTGCGGAGCCCCCTTGACTTGCATGCCTTATCCACGCCGCCAGCGTTCATCCTGAGCTAGAATCAAACTCTTAACTAAAAGTGAACGGAACAAAATAGAAAGCGCTAACTTTCGATATTGCATTTTCACTGTTTGTGATTCTAGCCCAAAAACATTTGTGTTGTTTGGAATTATTGTTCAAAAAATAAACTTGAACATTGCACTATTCTCAATATATTTCGATTTCAAAGGTCAACGCCTATATTTCAAGGCGTGGGGTACATATTACAGGAAGGAATATATAAGTCAAGGGGTTTTAGGGCTTATTTTATATAATCAGCCGACACCTCAAAAGTGGCCATTTTCAGCCTTGACATAGCCTAATAATAAGCGTAGGATTTTGACTGGACCGTATAAGACATACGGGGCACTCTAGAAAAAAATAAACAAGAAAACGTTTGAAAAATAAATAAGATTATGAGAAAAGAAGTTGAAAAAAACAACGGCTCAACCCACGGGTTGCCGAAACCCACAATCCACGACCGTAAAGCAACGGCAGTCAGTCCTCTGCGTCGCAAGATGCTGGACTTGATCGGCACCTTGCTTACGAAAAAAGAAGGCCAACGGCATTGTCGTTGTGTCATTCACAACAACACGACCATTTCCAAAAAAACCATCCGTATGGTCGTCGACCAACCAGTTTGGTCCGGCGGTGGAAAAAAGCGCCTCGTTTTCCAAGTCATCATTGATATCATCGCATTCACCCGTGACGTTGTCACGGGGCAGATTAAAAAAATCACACATCACTTTCCGATTGAATATCCAGTGACATTCGGTGCGGAACAAGCTGCGGCGTAAAATCACTCACATTTTCCAATCACCCCCCAGGGCAACCATGTGTTGTTCTGGGATTTTTATTTTTCAAAATTATATATTGACAAATTTTATATACGAGGTATGTTGTTATCTGTAGAGTCTGAACCTTCAGTAAAAAATTAACAAAGGAAAATTATGTCTGCTACTGCACGAAAACTGCCGACCAACCTCCGAACGCCTGCCGCACTCATGGAACGACGTCCGTTTTTTCAAGATTTCGACGCAGCAATCCTGGAAAGTGCCTGTCATTCCATCGGCCTCAGTCTGGACGAAATCACCCAGCTGATGAACAAATTGCCGGACAAAAAGCTGCCTACGACAGACACCATCATCAAGGCCCTGATCAATCATCCGATCGACCGAATTTCCCCAATCGTCTTGATGAATGCCTACGCCAACGAACTCGACAATATCTTTCCTCCGGCTCCGGCCAAGACTGAAGTTGAAATGGCCACCGCTTGAGCGAGCCACATCTAGCAGTTCCCACAAATCAAACCCGTTCTAAAGAACGCGGTTTTTTATTAATCAATTCTAGTTTCTCTTCCCTGCTTAATCTTTTCAGTTCACTTTCCCTTTTTCTTGCACTGGCATATGTCCTGCATTTCTTGCTCCAGACCAAAACTACAGGTCGGCGGATCTTCGTATAGTGAGCTCCTGATTTTAAATGATTATGACTGTAGAGACGTTTCTCCAGATCATTAGTCGAACCGACATAGAGAGTATCGTCGGCACAGCGGAGGATGTAGACGTAGTACATGAGATTACTTCGTCACACAACCATCATAAGTCGTCGTACCATTTTCAGTTACAAAAGCGGTATTACCTTTATTCCAAAAGATCAATGTCTCGCCTGCACCAAATTTGTCAGTGCCATTGCTATATCTGGCACCATCTGCCGAGAGAGTCTGTGGCATAGTGATCCTGCGACCACTTGAGAATGTTAAGCTCACTCGGTCTTTATAAAATACACTTGAGATAAATGAACCTGCTGGCTGACTGCAACGAAACACTGCAGCATTCACCACACCAGTAAGAGGTGCATCTGTGCCCTGACGAGCCGGTGACACCCAATATCTGCCGACACAAAAGCCAACGTACCAGACCAATACAAAAAGAATGATTGCTGTGAGCTGCGAATACCATGTGACAGTTTTAAAGGAGATGGACATGTTAGTTTGAAAGTCTATAAATATCGAGAGCAACTTCTTCGTATGGGTGAACTTTCTTTATGGCTTTGACTACTGTATCAACTAAAGAATCGTCGCAAGTAACTTCAATTCTCTCTTCCTCGACTTCTTCTAATCTCCCTACAGTGCCAATATGCGGCTGTGCCCCAGCTTCCGGCTTAAACCTCCCAACACCCCGTATCGAAAAACTACAAAATGAATACTTACCCAAAACTCCCCCGCCTGCACTGCCAATAGCTTCACGAACAATATCAGCGTGAGTTAGCGGGACATAAACGATTATTTTAGAGCGGGTGGTGGGCATAGTATGAATAAATTATATAATTACCACTCAAACACATCAACAATATTCTGTATTGCTTTTCTGATACGATCAATGACTCCTTGTCTTTCGGCATTCATTTTGCCCCGTAGCACATTCGCTACTGCCCAGAGCTGTTTTTCTAAAATTCTTTTTTCTTCTTCTGACATAGGAGAATTTTACCACCCATTAGATCTTTTCAGAAAGTGCGACAAGACCAAAAAATGTGTCGTAATTCCAGTATCCTGTACACCACCTCCTGCATGTGTTACAGTTCGTCCCTATGACATTCTCACGAAAACCACGCACTCCATTCAAAAAATCAGCTTCTGCTGGTGCCAAAACCCCTATTCGCTCAACGAGTGTGCCTGGTATGTCTATCGCTCGACTTTCAAAAATAATCCCTACCGCTGCTGGTTCAAAATCTTTTCACAAACCAGCAAAGCCCGCACACGGACCTTCACCTATCCCAAAGAAGGCTCCTGGTGAATTCCCTATGCGCATCAACAAGTATTTAGGTTGGAAAGGTTACAGTACTCGTCGCGGTGCAGATGACCTCATCTTGAAACACATAGTGACAATCAATGGACGCTTCGCAACTCTCGGTGATCAAGTGACAGAGAATGACACTGTCGAAGTTCGAAACACAAAAAAACCAGAATCATTTTCATATTACGCTTACAATAAACCACGCGGTGTGAGTACCGACCCAACACGCAAAGGCACAGTAGACATCAGTCAGTCCATCCCTCTTAACGGAATCTTTCCTGTTGGAGGTCTTGATGTTAACGCTGAAGGCCTAGTCATCCTCACCAACGACCGTCGCATCACTGACCGTCTCCTCAACCCTGCCCATGAGCACATTAAAGAATTTTTAATCCAAACCATCGGACCACTCCGTGCAAATTTTAAAGAAAAGATGGAGTCCGGCGTCGTCATCGGAGATTCCAAACCTCTTCACTATAGTGTCAAAATCTTAGCTGACAACCTCTTCACCGTCCGCCTCACCGACAGTGGCAGTCACCTTCGTCAGATGTGTTCAATGTTCTTCGCCGAAATTGAGAGCATGAAACGCACCCAGATCATGAATATTACCCTGGGTAAACTCACTCCAAACGCCTTCCGTAAAATTGAGGGTGAGGAACTTACAGGATTTTTGAGAGCATTGGGGCTTTAATTACTTCTTATTAGATTTTTTTGTCTTTAATCTAGATCTCTTTTCTGCTTCCAAAGAGTCAGTAATAATCTTTTTTATTTCGTTTCTTAAACGGATTGCTAAAGCAATTTGTTCTGGATCTCTACTTCTCTTTGAATAAACGTGATCAAAAGTCTTCTCAATCATTCGATCTCGATCAAATGGATAACAACCATTATCAGGACGTTCTTCAGTAATATAAAAATCAGTCTTTACTGTAGAATGTCGATCTGAAGGATTTACTGAACCAATTTCTAATTTTGTAAAACCTGCCTTTTCCATGATTTCCTTAACTGGTGCAAGTGTGCCACCGCTATGTATACATGAATCAAATATTAAGACCGGCTTATCTTTATCCTTCATAAGGAGAGAATATGTCTCTTCAAGCTCGTCGACAATATTATCCTTAGTTCGCGCTTGGCGATGATTTTCTTTTAAATCGTCTTTCCATTCGCAGTCTTGCTAAACCTTAGCCAACTCTTCGTCTGTTAAAGAATCTCTTGATTTAAATCCCTTTGGATTCATAAAATAAATACCCGGCATTTTTTCATCTGGATACATGTCTCTCCAATAATCCATAACTCCAATATATACAGGACGAGAACTTCTATCTATGATAACTAAGTCAGCGATTTCATTTGAATGCATGTACTCAGCAAGTGCTTTACAATAATCAACTAGCTCTTTTCTGCCAGATTCACTTCTAAAAAAAGTAAAATCATCACCGCCTTCTCGGTTTTCATGGTGATCCAAAAGTCTTCTAACCTCATCAGCGACAACCTGATCTTCACTTTTAGTATTTAGTTGTTCAAATTCTACACTATTCTTCATAAGGATTATTATACCCTATTTTCCCATCTCTAGTGTCTGATCAATCTTTATCTGTGCCACGAACTCTGGCACGTGAGAAACAAAAATGAGCGCACCTTCATAAGCATCGAGTGCTTTGGCGATAACTGGAATATGACGGAAATTAATATGGTTAGTTGGTTCATCCATAATGAGTAAACCTGGACGCAAAAGGACCAAACGAGCAAAAGCCACTAGACCTTTCTGACCTTCAGAGAGCGAACCGATGCGAGTGTGGACTATGTCACCTGTTATGAGAAACGCCGCAGCACAAGCACGAAGTTCGGTCTCAAGGAAACGACCATCAACAGAACGAATAACTTTTTCGAGTGATTGATAGACGGTATCGTTGAAATCCATCATTGAAAAATCTTGGCGATAGTATCCAACACGTACACCATCCATGATTTTAATTCCTTCAACAGGAGTTTCAGGATTTGTTGCCGAATAAATTTTTTCAATCAAAGTCGATTTACCGATGCCGTTTGGACCACTGATGAGTAAATGATTCTTGCGACGCAAAGCGATCTTGGCTATACGCTTCATTGGCTTATGAGTTTTTAAATCTAAATAAGAATATTTACTAATAGAAATAATGTCACCAACCAAATCTTGCTGGCATGGAATATAAAATTGTTTGATTGTCTTATCCTCTCTGCGAACATCGACTATCTCTTCCTCGAGCTCTTCAGCTTTTTCGCGCATACGCTTTGCCACTAGACGCATCTGACCACCCTTGTTGGCAAAGACGTTAGCTTGGTCTTTGTTCGCCTGAATCTGTTTCTCTAACTGCGCATTTTTCATATTTTCCTTTTCAATACGCGCAGTGATCTGATCTATCACATCTTTGTAGTCACCCACATATTGTTCAATCTTTTTCGTATGAACATCAAGATATAAGACTCCGTGTGTAAAAGCATTCAAAAATTCCGCATCGTGAGAAATAACAAGACATGTTTTCTTATAATCAATCAAAAACTGTGTGAGATGTTCGATGCCAGCTTTGTCGAGGTTATTTGTTGGCTCATCAAGGAGAAGAATGTCTGGATCTTGAATAAGAGCAGAAGCAAGTAGAAGGCGTGCTTGCTGACCGCCGGAAAAAGTTTTGACCGGACGACTTTTAATATCATTATTTTTTACTGCATGTAAATTCACCACCTCCAATATTGCATCAATCTTTGGATCCAAATCATAAACCTTTTCAGCGAAACATTTTGCAAAGAAATCACGGACAGTGAGTTCCAAATCTGCACGAGGTATGACCTGACGAGCAGTGGCAACCGTACAACTGTTGGTGATGTGAATTTGACCTGACTCTGGCTTATTCCCTTCAGTAGAATTGCCCGCATGTTCTGCTCCCAAGATAAGACTAAAAATAGTGCTCTTTCCAGCGCCGTTTTGACCCATAAGAGTCACTTTGGTACCACGACGCACATTGAATGTCACCTCGTCCAATATAGGCTTATTGTGCCCCCATTCAAAGCTTACATCCTCAAAACGAAGGACTGTATCCCCTGAAAAAGCGCCTACCGTTGAACGAGATTGTGAGTTTTTGGCCATGAAGATATACATTACGACATTTTTGGTCTTATAGCTAGTACTTGTTAAATTTGCCGTAATTTAGATAGACAATTAATTAAGAATGTGTTAGTGTTTTGAGCGACCTTAGTCACCTGTCACTATGTTGTGTCAGGAAAAAAATCAATAAATCAAGCAAAAAAACTGAACATGGCAAAATTGATCGCTCCAAAGATAAGTCAGGAAAATCCTCTACTGAGGGCACTAAAACTGGGACAAATCACTCTACGCGACCAGCAATACGAAGTGAAGGGTATCACCACGAAGAATCCGCAAGGACTTCTAGTAAAACTGAAAGATTCAACTGAACGTCCTTTCAGGATATCCAAAACTGATGTGATCGAAGCACTCCGTATCATGGATGCAAAAGACGCAGAAAATAACGCTAAAATTTCGGCGCGTGAAGCACACAAGGAAACCGTGCGAGCTCGACTCTTTCGTGCCGCTTCATTGGTCAGCCGGCACCATATGCCGCCTTCACGAATCAATGCAGCTCCTGCATCAGCCCGTTCACAAGCTGCGCATTATCACTCTTGAAATCGCTCCTGAAGCCTAATTCGTTATTGTTTTAATTCCCAATCACCCGGACCCACGACACTTTGTGGAGTCCGGTTTTTTATTTTATAATTAGCCCACTATGAAAACAGCACACAAAATAACTTATTGGGTTTTATTAACACTTATTAGTATCGGATTCATCGCAGCCGCTATTCCAAAAATCACAGGCGATCCTATGGCGATAGCAGGATTTGCACACGCTCATTTACCTGTTTGGTTTATGTATTTCATCGGCTACGCAGAGATTCTCGGAGCTATCGGACTTTGGATTCGCAAATGTTCTCTTTCAGATTATGCAGCCTATGGATTGTGGATTATTTTAGCAGGCGCAACTATTACTAGTTTGATCTTTGGACCATCTGGTACAGCTCTTATACCTGTGGTCTACGCTATTATACTAGGAATTATTTTTTATTTGCGAACTTCTCAAAAGTAACCAGGAGTGATGAACCGAAACAAACTGAAGAATAAGTACCGGCCAAAATACCAATGATAAGCGCAAGAGTGAAATGCTGTGTTGATTCGCCACCGAAGATATATAAGGCTACAAGTGCAATCAAAACCGTGAGAGATGTGTTGATCGAACGAGTCAAAGTCTGATTGACTGACTCCCCTACAACATCACTGAAAGGCTTACTTGAACTTGAATGTGAAAGATTTTCGCGGACGCGATCGAACACGACAATGGTGTTGTGGATTGAGAAACCGAGGATAACTAGAAGTGCAGTGACGAAAAGTGTATCAACTTCATAACCAAGATAGTGACCGAGGATTGAGAAGGCACCAAGAGGAATGATGATATCGTGGACCAAAGAAGCGATAGCGATCAAACCATATTTCCATGACTTTACAGGTTCTGATACTTTTCGGAAGGCGAAAGTGATGTAAAGAACGATGGCAAGGATGACAAGAATGATTGAAACTATAGCTTTGCGTAGAGATTCAGCACCTAGAACTGGACCGATCGAATCAAAGCTCTTAATAGTTGAAGAAGCTGTTCCGTTGAATGTGAGCGCACTTGTTACAGCAACTTTTTGATCCTGGTCTATGGCTTTCATGCTTATGAAATACCCGTCAGTTCCACTTGGACGAACAACAGCATTTGCATCAACCGGCGTAACAGCACCAAGAATAGCTGCTTGAGTAGGCATTTGTGCTACTGGATATGATATCTCGATAGAGGTGCCTCCAACGAAATCAATACCTGGCTTCAAATGCCAAACAACAAGAGCAACAACTGAGATCACTATTAAAAGTGTCGTGAAAGCGTATAGAATTTTACGGTTATTTATTACCCACATATAATTATTTACTGTTATTATTTAATCGTGTAAATCCATTGCTGATAAGGAAAGTGCTCAACTTCGTAGTCTTTCTTGGGGCAACTGCGTAGAGGAAGAGGCGTGAAGCAGTGATAGCAGTAAACATTGAGACGAGCACACCGACGACAAACACAAGAGCAAAGCCGGTGATGATAGCCGTTGAACCGAAGTAGTACAAAATAACACCAGTGATAATACTTGAGATATTCGAGTCACGGATAGATGTCCAGGCGCGAGCAAAGCCTTCATGCATAGCATCAGAGATACCACGACCACGGCGAAGCTCCTCCTTCATTCTTTCAAAAATGAGGATGTTTGCATCCACCGCCATACCGATGGTGATGATAAATCCAGCGATACCAGCAGCGGAAAGAGTAACTGGAATCATCTTGAACAAAGCAAGCATTATTGCTGTATAAACAGCTAGAGCAATGACTGCAACCAATCCTGGAAGACGATACCAGATGACAAGGAAGAGTCCGATAATTATAAACGCAATGATACCTGCGTATATGCCGCCATGGACAGCAGCAGCCCCAAGAGTTGGGCCGATAGTCTCAGTTGAAATAAGTGAGATTGGAACAGGTAAAGCACCGAAGTTAAGATCGCGTACTATAGTCTGAACTTCTGGTAAAGCAAAAGTTCCGGTTATTTGAGCTTGTCCACCATCAATTTCTGCTTGAACAACTGGAGCAGAAACTAGAGTTCCGTCTAGGAAAATACCGATGTAATTACCTATATTATTTTTTGTAATAGTGCCAAATAACTTTGCGCCATCGGATGTAAAATTCAAACCAACTTGAGGAGCATTGGTAGTTGAGTTGAATTGAACTGAAGCACGACTAACCATTCGGCCAGTGAGTCCTGTATCTTTAAATAAAGCTATGTAATCTGCAGCTTGAGTAGTCGTAGATTCATTCTGGATAGTAGTTGAAGCCTGAAAAGCTTTTATAGAGTCAGCTGTTGCTACACGAAAATCTAGAACAGGAGTTGCACCTATCTCCTTAACGGCTTGATCAACATCAGTGACTCCTGGAAGTTCAACGATAAGTTTATAAGCTCCGGCACCACTAGAGAGTGCTCCTCCCTCTTGAGTCTGAACGAGTGGTTCAGAAACACCGAGAGCATTCACACGATTTTCAACAACATCGCGAAGAGACTGCATAGATGCGCTGATATCAGCAGAACCAAGTTTTGAAACATCAGCTGAATAGACAAGATGAGTACCTCCAGAAAGATCCAGACCTAGACGGAATGGATGAAAGCCTGCCCATGAACCTGCGGCTTGTGAAGCGTAGACGAAATAACCTATGAGTAATGCGAAAATGAGAACATAGACCGCTTTTATTCGTTGTTTAAACATAGGGCGTATTATAGCGATTTATGGCTGTATTGCAAGACTTCACAAACAGTAAAATATGGGTGTTCGTATTTATTTAATCAATAAAAAACCGCGCTATCTCTAGCGAGGTTTGTGGAAAAAAGAGACTTAATCAGTTTTCAGGATCGAAGAGTGAGCATCCTAACTTTTCAAATACCCTTGTCGCTTGAAGAGCGTTTGGTTGACCATTCACAGAAATGAGGAATAGGAAGCCGTATAAGAATGGTCCTCCGGAAATCACATCCAAATATCGTGATATCTCGCCGAATGGCTTTCCCATGGCCATAGTAGTGACCTTGAAGTCATACGCTCGAATCAAGACATCTGCAGCAGTTTGCAGCTCGATCAGATCACGACGGTCACGAACTTTGACGGCGATCTTGAAGACGTCGCCACCCACTTTGTAACAGATATCGCCTACCCGACAAAGCTCCTCACTACTAGGAGTCTTCATGAAGTCATGGAAAGAGATAATGATCCCAACACCAGACTTTTTGGCTAATTTAATGATATCTGCAAACAAATGAACCGTGCTTGCTTCGATATCAATAAACGTCGCATAAGGCATGAATTTACGATAGAGCTCGCAGCGCTTACGAACGCTCCAGGATTTCTGTCCACCACCTTCATTCGCATCGCGAACAGTGATGATGAGCGGTCTGACGAAAGATAACCTCTCAATCACATCAACCTTGATGTATCTAGCCGGCAACTTATCAATTCACGCTTCCAAAATCCTCACAAACTCATGGTTCGGATGTGGACAAGGCGAAAGTTGAAACGCACAATCAAGATCATTGGCGTCAGCAACCACGCCGACAACATTCGCTTGTTTGAGCAATTCTTTATAGTCTGCTTTCATAGTTTTTCAATGGTTCTAGGCTTTTGTTTAGGCCTAAGTTTTTTGTTCAGTTAGCTAAACCAATGAAAGCATTAAAACAGTCTCATGTAAAGACTCTCTAAAAAGACGATGAATATTCACTTACACTCCCTGTTTCGATAATACGGCACGCAAAGTTTGAAAGACAATCTTAATATCTAGATTTAGCGAACGATTCTTTACGTAAAACAAATCATAAGAGAGCTTGTCTCGTGTATCGTCAACCGCAACAGCGTGATGTGGGTGAGCATGATGATATATTTGAGCCCAACCAGAGAGTCCTGGTTTGATCAAGTGGCGAACACTATAGTAAGGAATTTCTTTTTCATAGACTTTGACCAATGATGGCAATTCTGGACGCGGACCGATCAAAGATACCTCTCCTTTCAAAACATTCCAAAACTGTGGGAATTCGTCTATGCGAGTTGCGCGGATGAATCTGCCGACGCGAGTTATTTTAAGTTGGGTTTTTCCATCCGCACCGTAGACTCCCCCATCGTTCGATGTCATGCTTCTAAATTTTAATATTTTAATATTTTTACCATTCATACCGACCCGATCTTGAACAATGAAAAGCGGGCCTTTATCTTCTATCTTCTGAGCTATGTAAACAAATGGATAAAAAACTGAAGTGATGATAAGCCCTATGGCTGAAATGACGATATCCATAGCTCTTTTTACAACATCATACAATCTACTGCCGCCGAGAGCTGCGCTGGCGCTCTCAACAACCCAACGATCTTCAACCATAGAGAGCGGAATCCTATCAAAGATAGACTCGTACAATTTTTCTGCATTGATGATCACGACACCAGAAAAGACTAACGAATATAACAAAGGTATGGTCGATTCAAGCATAGGCTCATGTAAATCTATGACTATAGTTGTTGCATCGGTCCTCTCTATAGCCATAGCTATAGCTTGAACAGTCTCTTCTACAGAATCTTGGGGAACGAGCTTTTCTTTAAATGAAAATCCATAACGAGTATTGCTATTAACCTCATCATATATATCTTGGACATCATCGCTGTTACCTATCAGAATAGCTGGCTGAGTTCTGGCGCTACTCACTACAGGAAACATGATCATCCTCCAGAGGAAAAGTAAAAGTGTTGATATGACGAAATAAATAGCGAGGTTTGCTTTTGGAGCAATGCCAACAGGAGCTATATAAAAGAAAGCTGTGCCAATCAGTATGTTTATAAACTGAACCTTGAGCAAAAGACTCTGTACGCGGCCACGCATAAAGATGGATTGTTTGTCATATAGGCCAGCACTGAAACTGACTATGAAAAAAACCAAAAAAAGAATGCTGAAAGACTGCAAATGAGTAGAGACTAGTGCTCTGGTTGGAAATTCACCATAACGGACAGTGAGAGTGAGTATGAGTGAAAATACATAGACTAATATGTCCCCCACTACTAAGATGAATGCGCCTGTGGAATTGGTTAAACGGGTCATAAATGAAACGATATCACGGCTTGAAGGTATATTCAATTGGTGTTATTTTTAATACACGGGTTACCAACCTATCAAAATCATGAAAATCCTATATATAATCACTAAATCAAATTGGGGTGGTGCACAGAGACATGTATTTGATTTGGCTTTAGATATGAAAAACAGAGGATACGACGTGGTTGTTGCTCTTGGTGGTGACGGAATATTACGTTCAAGATTAGAAGAAAAGAGCATCCCTACTCGACCCATCAACGGACTGGGACGTGATGTGTCAGTAAGTAAAGATGCTGGTTCATTTAAAGAAATTTTTAATATCATCCGCCGAGAAAAGCCTGACATCATACATCTGCATAGTCCAAAGGCGGCGGGCTTAGGCGCACTAGCTGGCAGACTGCTTAGAGTTAAAAAAATTATTTATACAGTTCACGGTTGGGCGTTCAATGAGAATAGACCACTGTACCAAAAAGCTATTATCGTAATATTCTCTTGGTTTACAGCCATTTTATCACATAAAATAATTCTTTTATCACAAAAAGAGTTAGGTCAAACGCTTTCATTCCCTTTCTTAAAAAATAAAACTGTATTGATTCCTTTAGGAATAATTGCTCCGACTTTTATGTCTGTTGATGGTGCAAAACAATTCATTGCTAAAAAGATCGGGGTGCCTTTTGCGGATTTTAATAAAAAAGTAGTGGTTGGAACCATAGCTGAACTGCATCCTAATAAAGGCCTAACTTTCTTTATTGAAGCCATGAAAGTAGTTATCGAAAAGCACCCAAATATTATGGCAGTTCTCGTCGGTGATGGTGAGCAATATGAATATTTAAAAAAATTGATAGAAAAGGGTGGTCTAGCAAAGAACATCTTTCTTGCTGGCTATGTAGAGTCCGCTTCCGAATATTTAAAAGCATTTAACTTCTTTATCCTGCCATCAGTAAAAGAAGGTCTCCCATATACAATCATCGAGGCAGGTTATGCAGGGCTACCAGTCATAGCCACGACTGTCGGCGGTATTCCAGAGATTATTGAAGATATGAAATCTGGAATATTGATACAGCCACGCAAATCATCTGAGATTGCCCATGCCATTAATTTCTGTGCTGAACATACAGATGTTGCTAGACAATATGCAAAAGCACTCAATGAAACAGTTAAAGTCAAATTTGCACTCGAGAGAATGTTAAAGGAGACAGAGGGAGTGTATAAATAATCTACTGTGGTCCAAGAAACTCATTCTTAACCTCATCTTTATGAGAAGGGCGAGCATAGCGGCGCATGGCCATCAAAATTCCTAGAGCCAGAAACTCTGTCATGATATGAGTTCCGCCATAACTCATAAATGGCAGTGGTGTACCAGTAACTGGCAGAAGATGAATATTCATACCAACATTCACCAAGAGATGCACAATGAAGAAGACCGCTACACCAGCGCCGTAAAGTATTTCGAAATTTGTAGCGCCACGCGAAGCGTTCACAATTATGCGCCAGATCAAAATGCTATATAAAATAAAGAATATTAGCACACCCACGAATCCCCACTCTTCAGAAAAGGCTGCAAAAATAAAGTCTGTCTGGAATTCTGGCAAAAACTTGAGACGTGACTGCGTGCCATACCCTACTCCTTTACCTAGAAGCTCACCAGAGCCAACGGCAATAGTTGACTGATATGAGTTATAACCGGAACCGCGAATATCGGTCAGCGGATGGATGAAGTTAATTATGCGCTGTTTTTGATATTCATGAAAACCAAAGAACCAAAGCAATGTAAAACCAACGGCTATTAAAGCCACTATAGCCAATATATGTTTTTTTGAGATTCCAGACACGAGAACCATACCCATCCAAATGAGAGACATGATCATGGCGGAGCCGAGGTCCGGATGTAATAAAACTAGTATAAAAAAGATAAAAGCATAAATTCCAGATACGATGATGTGACGAATATTGGCAATCTCTATATGCCTACGCGAAAAATATTTAGCCAGAATGATTACCAAAGCCAGTTTAGCAAAGTCAGATGGTTGAAATGAAAAGGCGCCAAAATTAATCCAGTTTGCTGCACCATGGGAAACCTTTCCAATTAAAAATAATGCAGACAAAATAGCTACTGATCCAACAAATAAAGTCGTCGATACTGAGCTCAAGCGAAGAAACCGAACATCAACCATGCTAATACCGAAAAAGACCAGAATTGAAGCAACTATCCAGATAAACTGATGTAAAGCAAAAGAGCTATCGCCTGTAAACGAATGCATAGTTGAAAGCCCAACAGCTAATATGGGGAGAGTCACTAAAAAGAGTATCCAATCGATACTCATGAATTTTTTTTGGATAAATCTAATCATGATCCTATTCTGCCACAGGTAAGACTTCTATGGAAATGACTTTACCATCAAAAGATGTCGGCCAGGTAAAAGGAGCGACTGTTGAACCATAAGCTGGAACAGAATCCACGATAGTCTTTGAAAAACCAAGGGCATTGCCGTCTTTATCGTATAGAACTACATACACATCTGTTTTATTTATTTGATTTACTCCTGTATTGTTCAATGTAACCAACAGAGACGTTCCATTACTATCTTCAGAATATTTTTTATCTCCAATAGTGAGCGCCGCCAAAGGATCTGCTGCTGTTTGCCAATTTGGAGCCTGTGTGAACTCGAAAAGCGCTTTTGTTGGAATTCTTTTACCCATGTTTACTGCGCCATTAAACGCCAAAGTATTTCTGTGTGGAGGTAGAGTAACGACGCCAGTATATTCAGTTATTTCAATCCCTTGGTCATCATAGACAATGACATGATAAGGTACAGACAAAGCCACTGCGTTTGTATTTAAATTTTGAATATAAGCCGCTACATTATAAAGACTTGGAGACACGCTTTCCAGACGAGTCCAGGCGACTACAGGTACAAGAAATGAATTCTGACAAAGTCTTTGACATGAGCCTCCACAATCTACTCCTGTCTCATTGCCATCTTGAATGCCATCAGAACAAGTTGGGGTTTTATAGAAATAGAAAAAAAGTGGCAAGCCAATCAAAGCCAATATTATGACTGTGACAGAACCGCTGTATATTAATTTTCTGCGCTGTGACCAAGAAGCCATGGTTACATTATATATTGAATACTCTGTTCTGGCGACAAGCTACTTTCGCCCCGAGGGACTATCATCGCCGCTACTGCGTTTCACTTCCGTGTTCGGAATGAGAACGGGTGGTGCCACAGCGCCAAATCACCAGAACACAATATTCAAAACTATCCTCATACCACAAAGTAATGCAAACAATATCCATTTTAATGGGAGTGCGAGTAAGCAACAAAATAGCGACTCACAGAGTTCCTGATGAGATCGACGGATTAGTACGTCACGGCTCAACACCTTACGGTGCGTACACCTAACGCCTATCAACGTGATCATCTCTCACGGGTCTCAAACGATACCTAATCTTGGGGCCGGCTTCCCGCTTATATGCCTTCAGCGGTTATCCGATCCGAACTTAGCTGCCCTGCGGTGCCGTTGGCACGACAGCAGGTAGACCAGAGGTTCGTTCAACTCGGTCCTCTCGTACTAGAGTCAAATCCCCTCAAGTATCAACGACTGCAGTAGATAGGAGACCAACCTGTCTCACGCTTGGTATCACGAATTACTTCGTGCAATGGACTATAGCTTAATCCGGTTATTTACATAACTTTGGATCGTCGATGTTTAGTCTCTACGGGCAATTGAAAATTACTTTTCAAAATTCCCTCGGTACCGCCCTGCACCCTAACGGGTGTGAATCACTGATTCAGGGTTCTACCGATACTAATCGACTTGATCATCACATATTACTATGTGCGACCGCCGTGGTTGATTGATCATTCCTTTCTATTCTTCATGACAAAAATTGTCATTCATTTTAAACGAAAATAACTCGAAGTGATTCAGACTGTCGAATATTCAATTCGCAGTCAATGTGACTTCACACATTTGTTCATAGATAACACTCTGTTTTGTCTATGGCCAGACATTGAGCGTAATTAAATGCTCAACGGTCTGAACCCAGCTCGCGTACCACTTTAATTGGCGAACAGCCAAACCTTTGGGAGCTTCTCCACCCCCAGGATGTGGTGAGCCGACATCGAGGTGCCGAACTCCGCCGTCGATATGAACTCTTAGGCGGAACTAGCCTGTTATCCCTAGAGTAGCTTTTGTCCGATAATCTTCCCCAGCATCTAATGCCTAGGGTCGGTTCACTTGGCTCCGCTTTCGCGTCTGCTTGACACGTACGTCTCGCAGTCAGGCCAGCTTGTGCCCATACACTATCGCCACGGTTTCCATTCGCGGCTAGCTGACCTTAATAGGCTCCTCCGTTACTCTTTAGGAGGATAGCGCCCCACTAAAACTGTCCATCATATACTGTCTCCCGCCGTTTATGCCGGCGAGGTTAGAACATACAAAATTCAAGAAAGGTGTTTCATCGACGGATCCATATCACCCGAAAGCGACACTTCAAATCCTACCTTCTACGCTACGCATGAATCACGTATGGTCAATACAAAATTACAGTAAAGCTTCTAGGGTCTTTTCGTCTAACTGCAGTTAACCGGCATCTTCACCGGTACTGTATTTTCACCGAGCAAGTCTCCGAGACAGTTCTCCAGTCATTACACTATTCAACGCGTCAGAACTTACCTGACAAGGAATTGCGCTACCTTAGGATCGTTATAGTTACGACCGACATTCACCAGGGCTTATAACAGTCACCATGTAATCTTGCGACTACACAACGCCGTTATTTGACCTTCTGGCATTGGTCAAGTGTCACCCCCTATACATCCTCTTACGAGTTCGCAGGGAGCTGTGTTTTTGTTAAACAGTTGCCAGAGATACTTTAGCTGCGGCCCCTTTAGTTAAAAAAGGGCAAGCCTTATTCCGAAGTTACGGCTGCTTTTTTGCCGAGTTCCTTGGAGACCTCTCACTCGTTCGCCTAGGTCTACTCGACCTAACCACCTGTGTCGGTTTGCGGTACGGTTTACGTGAAATTATGCTTAGAAAATTTTCTTGAAATCGTGCTTTGCTCTATTTTGCCTTGCGGCATTTTCACTCTACTTGGGGATCATATTTAAATGAGCATCCGGATTTACCAGGACACACCCTTATAGCATGAACGTCAAATCCAATAGTGCGCAGAGCATACTACGATTCGTCCTTCCATCGCATTTCACGCAAGTCATGGAATATTAACCATGTATCCATCGGGTGCGGCGTTTGCCATCCCCTTAGGACCGACTAACCCTTGGCTGATATACATTGCCAAGGAAACCTTGGTTTTTCGGCGTGCGGGATTCTCACCCGCATTGCGGTTACTTGTACCAACATTCTTACTTCGCAACGCTCCAGTGTGGGTCACCCCTTCACCTTCATCGCGATGCGAATACTCTCCTACCGCTTGTAAACTTCACTGAGGAGGCAATCGAAAACGATTGCCGAAACACTTTTACTTTAAAAGTGAGAAAACTGGTCGGGATGGACAGGATTCGAACCTGCGACAACTTGCTCTAAAAGCAAGTGCTCTACCAGGCTGAGCTACACCCCGACACTTAAATACTTCCTGGCAGATGGCTGAGTCAGTGACTTTTCGGTTATCCATGAGCAAACCAGACTCTCCAGGCAGCGTATCCTGAACCACCTGCCAGAAATATTAAAAGAACTAAATTTTCCTCAGTGAAGTTTACAAGCCCTCAGTTTCGGTACGACATTTGAGCCCCGATTATCTGCGGCGCGGAAATTCTCGATGAGTGAGCTGTTACGCTTTCTTTGAATGATGGCTGCTTCTAAGCCAACATCCTCATTGTCAAAGAATTTCCACTACCTTAAGTACACTTAATGTCGATTTAGGGACCTTAAATTGAGATGCGGGCTGTTTCCCTTTTGTCCAATGGAGCTTAGCCCCCACAGACTAACTGCCGGATAATTGACTCTATGTATTCGGAGTTTGATAGGTCTCGTGAGATTTCTCCCGTTCGAGACCTTCCAGTGCTCTACCCCATAGAGGTACGTCCGACGCAAACCCAAAAGTTCTTTCGGAGAGAACCAGCTATTACCAGATTCGATTAGCTTATCACTCCTTACCACACGTCATCCGAGAGTTTTGCACGGCTCACCGGTTCGGGCCTCCATCCCCCTTTCGGGGAACTTCACCCTGCGCATGGCAAGCTCATCTGGCTTCGGGTCCTTAGCAAACTACGAGCGCCCTGTTCAGACTCGGTTTCCCTGTGACTCCGTCCTCGCGGACTTAGTCGAGCAGCTTGCTAAAACTCGTTGGCTCATTCTTCAATAGGCACGCCGTGACGGACAGCACACTGAACGTAATCTATAATTGCGTTCAAAGTGCTGCCCGCTCCGACTCCTTGTAAGCATATGGTTTCAGATCTATTTCACCGCCCTTCCGGGCTGCTTTTCACCTTTCCCTCACGGTACTAGTTCACTATCGGTCTTATGAAGTATTTAGACTTGCCAATTAGTTTTGGCTGATTCCACCGAGCTATTCGTTTCCCGGTGTACTTGAGAACAGAAACAAAGAAGATCGTTTATTTTCGCTTAAAGGGCTATCACCTGCTAGGGCTGAGCTTCCCAGCTCATTCTGCTAATAAACAATTTTGTAACTTCTCTGATATAAATATCACGTCTCTGCCTCGCAACCCCGACAGTATTACTACTATCGGTTTAGTCTCCTCCGCTTTCGCTCGCCGCTACTAACGGAATGCATGTTTGTTTTTATTCCTCCTGGTACTGAAATGTTTTACTTCCCAGGGTACGCTTCTCTATAGAGTAACTATAGAGATCATAGAGGTTCACTCTACGGGGTTTCCCCATTCGGAAATCTTCGGATCAAAGGTTGCTTGGCACCTCCCCGAAGCATATCGCCGCCACGCTGCGTCCTTCATCGCCTTCAATAAGCCAAGGCATCCACCATACGCTCTTAATTTCCCATCAGGAAATCTAAGAACCGCTACTTATTACTTACTTACACCATTATGATTTTTCTCTTGCGAGAAAAATCAAGATTTATATTGCTTGCATTACTTTGAGGTATGAGATTGTAAAACAGCTGTCGTTCGGAAAAGAAAAACCGCTTCATTAAGCGGTACGAGCTACGCCCCATCACTGGAGTGTGGCTATGGCCGCTGTGATTTGGGATTTCTTGTTATCATTCGGTAGTGAGAGACAGTATATACGAAGCCAAAATAATGTCAATAGGTATAAGGTATATGGGTGGATGTGGATAAGGTGGGGATGAAAAATAAATGGCTAACTTGACTTTTAAGCAAATAATGTGCTATAATATATAAGTAAGATTTAGTTCCCTGAAAACAACACCAACCACAAAAAGAAAGGAAATTTGTGAACACAAAACTATTCCGTATTACGGGAAGCGACGTATTTGCCGCTTTCCAAGTCCTTATGGCGTATTATTTCGCCGTCCCGCAAGTCCATAAAATGTTGACGAACGTTCAGGGTGTTACCATCAACTGGCTCCTCTGTGCGTTCATATTCATTTGCCTCAACCTGTTTCTGTCTATCGGCTCATACCGCAAGGTTAAAAGTCGTGCAACTCTGCAGGCACTGATCATCTATGTGAATTGGATCGTATTGCTTATCCCTATGGTGACCATCACGTTCTTGAAATGCACATGGACACGACAAGACTCGCTCATCTTTATCCTAATCATGGTTTCGGCAGTCACCGTCGTCATCTGGGGAAAATGTAATGCGCGAAATCTATCCGATCCGATCATTCGTGGAGTACTCGTCGGTCTATTCCGAGTAGTTCCACACTTGTATATGGCTTACTGTATCTTCCACGTTGGAAGCGGGCACGGCATAGCTACGATGACAATCATTGCCGGCAACATCACCGCATTATCACGAATCGTCACCCTCTATCTTTCTGGACGTAAGTCCAATTGGGAAAAAGGTGTTCGAGCATTGTTCTTGGCAGAATCTGCCAATGAGACAAGTTGGTTGGTTACCAGTTTACTCTGGTATATCTATCTTTAAATATCACCCGCCCGCTACAGAGAAAATCTGTCGCAGCGGGTTTTCTTTTTACTTAAAATTTTAATTCCCCTAGAAAAACCAACAAAAGTCCTTTGAGGAACATCTGCAGGAAATTTATAGGAATAAATTTCCGAAACCGAGAAAGCCACCCTGCAGGGCGGCTTTCGTTTCCGAAAAGGACTTTTGTTGGTTTTCTTATTCCTTCTCCATGACAGAGTGAACTGTCTTTTCGAGGATACGGCCGGCAACTTCCTTGCCACCAAGACCGAATGCGAGACCAACAGCGAGTGCACCACCAGCAAAGATAGCTGTGAGCAACATCTGAATCAAGCCTGGAGCGATACCGAGGGTTACAAGGGCTGTCAAGATTGCGAAAATCCAGATAGACCACTTTGTAACACGACCGAGGAGTTCAGCAGATTTAACATGACCAGCCTTTGCACTAGCAACGACGATCTTCTGCAAAGCACCAGCGATAACTACTGAAACCATCAAGATCAAAACGGCGACGATAACCTGTGGGATGTAGTTAACAACTTGTCCGAGGAAAGCATTAACTTGATCGAGTCCGAGGATACCGAATGAAGCCATCAAGAAGACGATGATGATGAACCACTTTACGAGAGCACCGACGAAGATTCCTGAGTTCAAGTTATATCCTGAACGCTTTACTACATCTTCCATGCCAGCGCTTCGAAGAGCTGCATCGACTTTGAGAGCCTTGAAGAGGCCTTCGACAACCTTCTCTATGAGAGCCGCGAGGACCCAACCAATAGCGAAGATGATGAGAGCAATGACGAGCTCTGGTACGAAACTAACTACGCCGTACCAAACACCCTGCAATGAATGAGTGAAAACATCACCCCAATTTTGTATATACATCATAAGATTATGACTTAATTAATAATTAATTTGTAATACCTTATATTATACCATCCCTTACTATGCCATTCCTAGGCGGTCAATGAGAGTGACGTGGGGATAATCAAGGATATCCCTAACTAAACGGTCGTGAATGCCTATGCGGTATTGGAAATCCTGGGTTTCAAAGGCTGAATAAGATATCTCCTTCCCTATCTCTGATTCAATAATTTTTATGGTTGATTCTACTTTTGAAATATTTATATCATCACCAACTATGAGCAAATCAACTCGTGAGTCCCAATTCTGGATAAAGACACCGGCAGCTATAATAAGTTTGATTTTTCCGGCACTACCAAAGCGCTTGGTCAGAGAATCATCAGCCTGGATGCTTGCAACAGTTAAAAGGTTTTTGAGTGGATCGAGATATGGGAATTTTTCATTCAAAATATATGTAACGCCTTTTGTGCTGTGACGCTTACGAACAATGTCAGCCTTTATGAGTGCATTGAGCTCGCGACTTATAGCTGGAGCTCTACATCCCGTACGAGTCGCCAATTCGCGTGCAGAAAAAGTTAATCCTGTATTGAACAAAAATAGTCTTAAGAGCTTTACTTTTGGGGTGCTTCCGAAGAGAGCTGTGAGTGTTTCCATAGTGGATTGTATTCTAACATAAAAAAGAGCCCCGCAAAGAGGCTCTTTTTTATTTGATGATAAATTGACCTTATTTCAATTCAACCTTTCCACCAGCAGTTTCAATCTGCTTCTTCAAAGCTTCAGCATCTTCTTTCTTGACGCCATCCTTGATAAGAGCAGGGGCACTGTCAACGAGATCCTTTGCTTCCTTCAAACCGAGGCCAAGGACTTCTTTAACAACCTTGATAACAGCGATCTTCTGATCACCAGCAGCTGCAAGATGTACAGCGAATGTACTCTTCTCATCAGCAGCGGCACCAGCGGCAGGAGCGGCAGCGACTGCAACGGCAGCAGCTGAAACACCGAATTTCTTTTCGAGCAATTTGACGAGTTCGTTGAGGTCGAGAACTGACATTGTTTCAACAGCTTCAACGATAGCTTTGAACTTTGATGGGATTTCAATAGGAGTTTCCATAATAAATTTAAATTAATAGTTAATAATGCTTATTAAGCAGTTTTCTTCTTACTGATTTCACTCAAAGCCATAACAAATCCTTGAATAGGAGAATTGATGACATTGACGAACATACCACGAAGAGTACTGAGTGGTGGGATAGCAGCAATAGCGACCATCTCATCCTTACCCATATACTTTGATTCAAAGACTCCGCCTTGAATAGCGACTTGTCCCTTGAATTTCTTCTCGAACTCATAAACGCCACGAGCAGGAGCGACTAGATCTGTGCTATAAGCAAGACCAAATTCCCCTACTAGAGCTGGCATTGTTCCGGCATATTTTTGTGCATCAAGAGCGTGAGCTGTCAAAGTTTTCTTAGCAACAAAGAATCCGACACCCTCTTTCTTAAGAGCGCGACGCATAACTGTTGAATCAGAAACTTTGAGGCCGTGAACATTCACGAAGACGAGAGATTTCGCGTCTTTCATGATTGATTCGAGCTTTTCTATGATTTCTTTTTTCTGTGATTTTGTACGAGCCATGTTTTATTTCTTTTGAGAAATTTTAATAAACCACTTTTAATGTGATGAATCGACCGCGGCCTGACTGTGAGTTTAATTAGGTTAACCTCGGAAGGTCTTAATGCGAGAGCCTGAGCTGAACGCTTGCCTTCTGTCTTTAGCCTTGTCAGATAAGATAACACATGTGTTCGCCTATTTCAAGTCTTAGTTTAGACCATTTATTTTTTACTTCATCTAGATTATAATTTAGATGAAGTTCGGAAGCCGTCACGCTTGTGGGCGGTTTCTTTATTTCCCCTTCATTATCGAAACTGAGATTGATGGACGATTATCGCCAACCAAATTCGTATCTATGATCACTCCTGGCTCTATGGTTAAAGTCTTCTTGTAAGGAATATCTAAAGAACCATCTAAAATGTATGGGCTGCCTGTTGCGCTCCATATAGTGTCTTTAGCGATAGAGCCTCCAGGAATATGGGTTTCAGCATTTACGTAAATAACCGGCATAAATAAAACTGACACAAACAAAACCAGCACAAACAAAAAAAGCGCACTTGATAATATTTTCTTCATAAGATTAAAGTTAATTTTTAATCCTTAAAGGCTAACAAAGGTGCGATAAAGGAAAATGAAAATAAAGTTCAAAAAATAATAAACTTTTGTTCAAGATTTAATAAATTTTATCTCAAAATAGATGCTGCCTGACTATCTAATTGAGAACCCCATTGTCCTACGAAATATAAGACCAAAAAACTCAATGCCAGTATGCAGACAAAACCGATGAAAAACTTAAAGAAACTTCTGTCGAAGGGATTAACCATGTGGCATATTATACCACACTTAATAACTAAATCCCCTTATTCAACAATGCTCTGGTAGAAGGACCGACTACACCAGCCTGACTCAAACCATTCTTTGATTGATACTTTTTGAGCGCAGCTTCGGTAAGTGGACCAAATGTGCCAGTCACTGGTCCAGAATACACTCCATCATCCTTTAGTCGTTGCTGAAGAGCTCTTACTTCTGAACCTGTTGAATTAAGACCCAAAAGCTTTGTAAATGTTAGGGCGTTGGCCGTAATATTATTTGAACTTGTCACCCCTGTTGAACTTGGTGTGAGCGAAGAAGAATTACCTATCCAAAGATATGATTGACCCCCTGTACCAATCGGACTAGTGAACGTAATAGCTATAGGCAAAGGCAAACTAATATTAGTTGGAAGACTATAAGTCGCTACATAAGGGCCGCTGCCGCTACCAGACACTGAGACAGGTGTTCCGCCAATAGATACTGTTGGAGTGTTCACGGTCTGATTCATGTTGAACGTCGCGGTTAAGACGCTTCCACCACTTATGAAAGTACCGCTCGCACTATTCGTTGAGATCGTGAAAGATGACAACACCGGAGTTGTGTTTGAAGTGTTTGTGACCGTTTGATTGCTATTGACTGTGCCTATCGTGCCTGTAGGAGAAACATAAACATATAGATTTCCACAAGGACCGCCAGACTGACAGATAGTCATATTATCTCCACCAAACGCTATACCGTTTATGGTTACAGTTGCGCCATTCGTATTGGCTGATGCTACGTTTGGAGCTGTATTGCTTGAGACATAATAAACTGTTGAAGCATTAGTCCCACCCAAGATCGTGACCGACTGGCTCTGACCGGCATATAGACTCACGTTACTTGGACTAAATGATAAAGTCGCATTAGTTGTATTATTTGTATTCGTTGTCTGAACTGATGAACCTGCTACGTTTACGTTAATTGTACCGCAAGTCGTACTGCCAGAATTCGCTGAGCAAACACTCAGAGTAGCTGAACCTGTAGAAATACCGCTTAGAGAAATGACTGAACCAGAAAGGCTCGCTGAAACGATCGCTGAATTTGAATTTGAAGAAATATAATAAGATCCTGAACCAGAGATAGTGATCTGTTGAGTCTGTCCTACAGGCAATGAAACTACGCTTTGGCTAAAAGAAACGCTAGTAGCACCTGTCAAAGATGATGTGGTGACAGATACTTGCATAGTGCCACAGCCGATATTAGCAGCACAGACTGTTATGTTTGATGTGCCAAAAGCTAAACCTATGACAGTGATCTGATTGCCAGAGATGGATACACTGGCAACTCCAGGATTTGAGTTGTTTGACAAAGAAAGAGCAGAGGAAACAGAGGCGCTAACGATAGTGCTTTGGCCAGCTGACAAGGTTACATTAGTCTGACTCAAAGTTAAACCTCCTGTACTGGTATAATTTGGCCAAGATTGCTGTTGAGATTGCTGACCATCGACTGTCACATAAACCGGAGCGTTTGGGGCTATGCTATAGGTTGTGGAATTGATGGTAGTCATCAAGTAACCGCTGGCATTCGTTGTACCAATATTTACAGATGCAAAGGCTGAGGTTGAGGGATAATAAAGCAAAACTGAAACATCTGGATCTGCTCCTGTAACAGTCACAGTTACTTGACCGCCAGAAGTGCTGATGAGAGATAAGTAAGGAACTGATGCCGCCCTAACAGAGGATGTCGATATTAGTAATACAGCGATAAAGGCAAATAATGAGCTTATAAAATAAAGTGATTTTATGTGTAATTTTTTCATATAGTTTAAATTATTAAATACCTATCTATTATACTACTTATTATATTCTGAAGCTGTAAAATCATAAGCTATTTTTGATGCGCCAGCTATGACTTTAGCCATATTTGGAAAATCTGTACCACGTGTCATTACACAGAGAAAATATGGATGACTAGGATAATATACAATGCCGCAATCATGCAATTCCCTACTTAGAACGACTCCATTAGCTGTCGCGTCAGTGAATTCGCCAAACTTATGCGACACAGTTGTAGTTGCAGGCACTCCAGCCACTAAACCATCTTTAAAAGTGGAATACGAAAGCAAATGCAAAATCTGATCTGATGTGCTGTCTGATAAAATACTTGCATTGTACAAGGTTCTCCAAATCACTGAATAAGATCTAGCCGACATGAAATCAGCGGTTGAAGACGTGGCTGAAGGCAAACGGAATAGCTTATAGAGGGTAGTGAATTCATCATTGATCATATTATCTGACAGTAGAGCAGCGTTGGCGCCGTTGTCGGAATAAACAACCATAGCCTGTAATAAATCTTGTATAGAATATGTACCCGTGGCCATATTATCGTTTGGTGGATAGTACTGAAGATTGGTGTCACCTGGCGTATAAGGAAGCTTGTCGTTAAATGACAAACCCCCATCTTCTGCTTTTTTTGATGCTGCCATAATAGTCAATACTTTCAGCATACTCGATGGATGATACAAGTTATTTTCACCTATTCCAGTCCAGTGACCATTATTCAGATCACGAAGGTAAACTGAAACATTCGCAACTTGCTTTGAAGAAGTCACAGAACTTATATATTTATCTAAAGAATCGATCAGTCCGCTATATTGAGTAGCGTAAATATTTTTATCTGTACCTATATACAGCAGCGGATTCACAAACTGATACTGTGACTGATTTTCTCTGATTTCAACTGGAAGTGTCTGAACAGGTGCTTGAGTAGATAAGTTGTATTTTTCCAGAGAAATTGCGTAACCAATAAAACAGCCGATAAGAAGAGTGCCTATGCCTGAAAATATTAAAGACTTTAGACCAAATTTCATTACCTTATTATACGATACTTATGCGCATTTAGTTGCACCTATATATCATGTCCTGAACTTAGAAAAAATCACTTACATTGCTTGGTATAGCAACAAAGCTCTTAACGAGAAGATCTACACTGTTAGCATTATTAGCGCTTTTGCCACTATCTACAATGACGAAACCCTTTCCTGGAATAAACACTATATCCGTCTTAGCTGAGCTAGTACCAGGCAAGACTGCCCAATTGTTGCCAGTAGTGAAAATTGGTACAGCTAGAGTAGAAGTAGCTTTACCAGTCTTAGGATCTGGAGTGCCAACGACCATCAATTTACCATTTTGATATGTATAAGTGACTGAACCGTATTTATCATTTGAAGTAGTAACTGTATTTCCTTTAACTTCTACGACTGTGATGGAATCACCATACTGATCAACATTCCCCAAAGTTAATACATTACCACTACGATTCAATGTCCAATTCTGCAAATAAATAAAAGAGAAGCCGTATACATGATCATTGTATCTTTCTACAAAAGATGAGTTACCAGTAGAACTGACTGATTTTGTCTCAACATCTTTTTTATAAACATAAAAAGCTAGTAGGAGTAAAATTACTATTAAAAGTCCAACAGATATGAGTATTTTTTGTTTTTTTGACATAGACAAATGATAACATGTTATCTATTTTCATCAAATCATACAAAACAAAAAACCGCCCAATCCATTGAAGGATGAGCGGTTCTTTGTCCAACATTGTAACCCGTTGGGAGGAAATGAAACTCTAACTTAGACTAGATTGAACTTGTTCTCCATAGGGTCTGACCCGTCATGAAGGTTGAAGTTGCGTTTCCAGCAGCTGAGTTCCATGAGATGCCATTCAACTGTACTCCGTAAACGTTAGCACCTGGATTCTTAACCTGGAATGAGTAAGTAACTGGGATAGTTACAGACTGGTTTATACCAAGCTGGAATGATGAACCGTTTCCTGAGAGAGTTGTGTTTGTAGGCTGTGAGTAAGAAACAACTGGGTTGTAATTTGACAAGGTGTCTGATGAACCGTTCTTGTAAACTGCAACGACAGTGTTTGAATCAGCACGGAAGGCTGCATTCGTTGTAGAAGCAGGCAAACCAATGTTGACGTTTGTACCGATAGCTTGAACAGTAACGTTGAATGTTGCTGTATAAGTATCTGTAGCATTACCGTTCTGATCACTGTTTGAAACAACCTTTGTGATAGAAGGTGTACCAGAGAGACTGAAGACTGCGCCTTCACCCTCTACTGTCTGCATGTTACCTGTAGCAACACCATTGACAGAAACCTGACTGTCAGCTGAGTTGTAGATAGTCATAGCAGATGTTGAAGCTGTAACGTTCTCTGCAAACGAAGCGTTTGAAGGACCTGTTACGTCAACCTTAACTGTGAATGGAACTGTTGTGTTAACTGGGATTGAAGCACCAACTGTTCCGTCAGGAATGTTGTTGAATGTTGCAACACCGTTTGTAACTGCAGCTGACATGATAGGAGTTGAACCCTGATACAAGTAAGCAGCGTTAACTGAAGCACCGCCAGTTGAACCATTTGTGTTTATGTTAACAGAAACATTGTGGAGGTGAAGAGTATCGCCTTGTGCGTTAACACCGAAGACCAATACTGGGAGACCGAGGTATGAACCAGCGGTTGTGTTTGTAACACCGACAGCGTTAGCTGTTGGACTTGATGGGTCAAGGTTGATGTTAGCTGTAGCACTCAATGTCAAGTTCTGTTGAACCTGAATTGTTTGTGCAACTCCAGCACTAGCAAAATATGTAGGTGGATTTGTCATAACACTACCTGGGCCATAGTTATTAACACCAGCACCGTCAACACCACGAATACCATTGACATCAATACTCAAAGTCTGACCACCAGCATTCAAGAATTGATTCAAGATAGTAGGATAGAGATCAACTGCAACCTGGAGATCCTTGAATGTTCCCTTTGGAACGATCAAGTTGAATCCAGCGAGACCAACAACGTAGTTTGATCCACTCTGAACAACTGTTGAAGAATTCAAAGGTTCAGAAACGAGGACCTTTCCTGTTGAAGGATCAACTAGGTAGATCTTACTATAAACGTAGTTATAGATGTTTGTTGATGAACCGAGGTCAACCTGAATACTCTGAACAGCGATGTCTGAGTACTGAGCCTGGATGCGAGCATCCAAGACAGGGACCATTGTCTGACCAGCGTAAGCTGTTGAAACAGAAACTGGGCCTTGTGTAACTGACATAATACCTTGGACACCAGGAGTTGTGATTGATCCTGTTGAAGGAGCAGTAACTACTGTTGAACCAACGTTAGCTGTACATGTGTATCCAGCTGGGCAAGCTGTTGAAGGAGCTGCAGCAACTGTTGAACCGTTCAATACACCACGTGTAAGAGGACCTACGAAGCCTGTAGCAGGAAGCTTGTTAGCTGCCTGGAAAGCTACGACAGCGGCCTTTGTCTGTGAACCAAAGTAACCTGGCTGTGCTGCACCTGAACTGATAGAAGGAATTGATTGACCAGCAGCGATAAGAGCTTGCTGGAGAGCAACAACGTCTGCACCTGTTGAACCAACTGTGAGGTTAGCATTGAAGGTGTAAGCGCCTGCAACTGAAGCGAGAGCCAAAATGGCAACGCCTGTAACTAAGATAACTTTTTTCATATTGTAATTTAATAATTTTGTAACTTTCTCCTGATACTAATATTTGTGGAGAAAATATACATTAATAATAATTTTGATAATAACTGTAACTTGTACGCTATACCACCTACATATTTTTAATAGTGCAGACGGTCGACGAGCGTACTTCTTTTCCACATCCCCTATACATAATGTATCGGCACTATATATAGAAGAGTTTGTGGGTAAACGAAAAAGACTTGGACGATTCGATAACTTATTGAATTGTCAAAGTCCGTTATCCATTATAGCTTATAAGGGCTTTATACGCCAAAATGGCGCAATGTGGATAACTAGCCAATAGTAGGGCATTTTGGGTCAAAAGTCAATGTATTACACATACAGACTTTATTTGTGCTTATTTGAGTGAATATCTGCTCCATCTGCGTTCCCCTTCTTTCTTTATAACCCCCTTATCTACCAGTTCTATAAGCTCACGCTGGATAGTCTTTTCACTGCAGTCTTTGATCACTTTTGAGAAGTCTTTTATAGTCAAATTGCTCTGTCCTTTTAAGACATTGATGATGTGTTCTTGTCTTTGAGATTTCTTTTGCTGTACAGCTACTTGTCCGTTAGAAATGGCTTTGTTACTAGTGTTTAAATTATGTCCTTTATTTCGCAAGTCAACATCAGTTAACCTTGATCCGTTTTCATTACCAAATCCGGAACTAAACAAACTTGGGGTCTTAAAAAACTGTTCAGAAAGGACATACCCGGCACTCTCTGCGCTCGCCGTTAGACGTTCTTTGAGTAGGCTAACTACACCATCTATCTCTCTTACCAAAATCTGGTGATTCATCTCTGAAATAAGGTTAGAAATATGACAGACGTTGAGCAAAGAGATGGTCTCCAAAGCCGCTGTGAAAAGTGATTGTATAACTGAATTCTTATCTCCTGGAAGCGAACTGGAAGCTGTAAAGGACGAGCTCAATAAATCCATACCCTTATCACGTAATTCCCATTTCATAGGTTCTTCGTCTTTTAGAAGTCCTGAAACTAGATAAAGGGCAGATGTTATCTTCTCTGTCTTTTTGAATATATATATAAGATAATCCTCACCAGAAAAGAAACCTAAAGACTTCCAGTTGAGTGGATCATTGAATGCTGGTGTTTGATTGTTGTCTTTTGGATTCATGTGATTGTCTGAGAGTTTTTTCTTGTGTCTGTGATGTCCCCATTATAAGACATTGAAAAGACAATGCAAGTGCTATTTAGCTCTCATCGAAACATATTTAGACTTAGACCAAGTTATTAGTCATTTAACATAAATTTATCGTCAAACATGATATAATTTACGTATAAAATTAATTCAATCACATGGCTAAGAAAAAAGAATCCGAAGACATCATAGAAAAAGCGAAGTTTTGGAACGACATGAAAGAAGAAACTATACGAGCTATCCTCGCTATCATTTGTTTCCTTGTAACCCTTATCTCCCTTCTCGCTTCATTTGGCAAAGCGGGCATAATAGGACTTTACGGATACCTCTTCTTCACTCGAATGTTTGGCATCGGTTACTTTTTGATCCCTCTTGTTTTTGCCATGATCGGTATCACACTCCTTCAAGGTTTAGAGAAGAGATTCCGCACATCAAAAACTATTGGCTCGATCATCTTCTTCCTATCATGTCTCGGTCTTATACATATCATCGGCATAACTGTCGGTACAATAACTTCTCGTTATGCAGGAATATTTGGATACCTGGTCGGGGCACCTCTCATAAAGATACTAGCAGTACCAGCAAGTTCTATTCTGCTCGGAGCTCTGATCATCATTTCTTTATTCATGATCTTCGAATGGCATATCACCGCAGAACAAATAAAATTTTGGAAATGGTTTAATAGCCCAGAACTAGAATCAGAAAAGAACAAAAAGAAAATGAAGTCAGACAATGGACAGAGAATGCTCATGGATGCAGAGGAAGAAGCCAATGTAGATGCGGCTCTAGCCGAAAACGCACTTGCTAATGCTGAATTACAGAAGAGTGTTGCTGCAACAGCCAAAAGAGTCCCAGCTGAAATAAAACCAAAGAAACCGACTAAGAACGATCTGGGTGATGAAAGTGAGGAAGGTGCTTTTAATGCTGCTGTTCAAGTTCCTCTTTTGAAACCATTCACACCTCCACCGCTTTCCCTTCTTGAGAAAGATCGAGGAAAACCTGAAACCGGCGACATTAAAGCCACAGCAAATATCATCAAGCGCACACTTCAAAACTTCGGCATAACAGTTGAGATGGACGAGATATCTATAGGTCCGTCTGTTACTCGATACGCTTTGAAACCTGCTGAAGGCGTTAAACTTTCTCGCATCACTGGTCTCAATAACGATCTTGCTCTGGCTCTAGCTGCCCATCCTATACGTATAGAGGCTCCTATTCCTGGTAAATCACTTGTCGGTATAGAAGTTCCAAACACAGCTAAAACCACTGTCGGATTGGCAACACTACTCGGGTCTAGTGACTATCAAAACTCAGAGAAACCTCTCATGATATCTCTCGGTAAAGACATCTCTGGAAAAGCTCTTTTTGCCAATCTCGCCAAATCACCTCACGCTCTCATCGCTGGAGCAACTGGTTCCGGTAAATCTGTAACCATCCATGCGCTTATAACTTCCCTGCTTTATCGTAACTCTCCAGAGAATCTCCGCTTCATCATGATCGATCCAAAGCGCGTTGAGCTCACTTTATATAATAAGATTCCTCACCTTCTCACTCCAGTCATCACTGACCCAAAGAAAGCCATCCTTTCGCTAAAATGGGCTGGCAAAGAAATGGCGCGCCGTTATGATATTCTCGAAAAGAGCTCTGTTCAGAACATAGAGTCATACCATAAAACCGTTTTGGCTCCCGCCGTAGAAAGTAAGGCTGAGAAGCTTCCTGAGACAATGCCTTACATCGTCATTGTTATCGATGAATTGGCCGACATAATGTCTACTTACCCTCGCGAACTAGAATCCGCTATCGTCCGTCTCGCTCAAATGAGTCGTGCAGTTGGTATTCATCTCATCATTTCAACTCAGCGTCCAAGTGTGAATGTCATCACAGGTCTCATTAAAGCTAACGTTCCAACCCGTATTGCACTACAAGTTGCTTCTCAGATCGATTCACGTACCATCCTCGACCAACCAGGTGCTGAAAAACTTCTCGGTGCTGGTGATATGCTCTATCTCGGTGGCGAGATGTCAAAACCCGTTCGTCTTCAATCAGCTTTTATTTCAGAATCTGAAGTTAAACGCGTTGTAAAATTCCTCCACGAACAATACAAAGACGAGATCATGAGTGAGATCAACTTAGGCGCACCTGCTCCAGAAGCCGGTTCTGGTGCTGCATTCAATCCGAATACCGCGTTCGGTTCTGATATGAATTTAGATAGTAGCTCACTAGATGACGACGATGATATGTATGAACCAGCCAAGGAAGCCGTCATAGCAGCCGGTAAAGCGTCCACTTCATACATTCAACGTAAACTTGGCATTGGTTACTCTCGTGCCGCAAAACTCATGGATATGCTCGAAGAACATGGCGTCATCGGACCAGCGAACGGATCAAAGCCACGCGAGATCATTGGAGGAGTTGGTGCTGGTATCGAACAAAGCTCTGAACAAAACACTGTTGAAGAATCCTCATTTTAGAGGTAGTCTTCACCTATGAACCTAAACCGCACAGCTACCCTACGTCTCATCCGCTATAGTCTCATAGCTCTCGGCTGTCTTCTGATAGCCTTGTATGCCCTCTCAAGATCGCTTAACTATATTCACGGACCAGTCATAAACATATTTCAACCCATAAATGGCTCAGCAATAGCGTCATCAACTGTCACTATCATCGGCCAAGCACTGCGTGTAAATTCACTTTCTTTGAACGGCAAAGATGTTTTTATAGATGAGGCAGGCAACTTTAAAGAGACACTCCTTGTCTTCCACGGCCTAAATGAGATTACCCTATCTGCAAAAGATCAGTTCGGCAGGTCTACGAATAAGCAATTAGAGTTGGTTGGAGTAAATTAATATTATGATAGAATGAGCTTACTGCCGGAATATATTAACCTTAATCAAAACCAAAATGGCCCTAAATAAAAAAAATAAAGGTGACAATAAAAATGAAGAAGTTCCAAAGAAAAATACATCTGGCGGTATATCTGATGCCCTAGATGCTATTCGCGCAAAGTTCGGCGATGAATCAATAATGAAACTCGGTGATAAACCTCGTGTCGGTGTCGATGCTGTTCCAACTGGTTCCCTTGGTCTAGACGCTGCCCTCGGTATCGGAGGTATGCCTCGCGGACGCATAATAGAAATATTTGGTCCAGAATCATCTGGTAAGACTACCCTTGCCCTTCATGTTGTAGCAGAAGCTCAAAAGCTCGGTGGTGTATGTGCCTATATAGACGCTGAGCACGCCATGGACCCAGAGTATGCAAAGAGACTTGGCGTGAAGATTGATGACCTCCTCATCTCACAGCCAGATGCTGGTGAACAGGCTCTCGAGATCGTAGACAGCCTCATTCGCACAGGAAAAATGGATGTCGTCGTTATCGACTCAGTAGCAGCTCTAACACCTCGCGCAGAGATCGAAGGAGATATGGGTGCTCACCACGTTGGTACACAAGCTCGCTTGATGTCTCAAGCTCTCCGTAAGCTCACAGCTATAGTTGCTAAGAGTAAGACTATCGTCATATTCATCAACCAGATTCGCATGCAGATCGGTGTCATGTTTGGCAACCCTGAAACTACTCCAGGCGGTAAGGCTCTTAAGTTCTATGCTTCAGTTCGTCTAGATATCCGCCGTATTGCTCAAATCAAAAAAGGTGAAGAGATCATGGGTGGCCGTGTTCGCGTAAAAGTCGTTAAAAACAAAGTGGCTGCTCCATTCAAACAAACAGAGTTTGATCTTATGTATAACGAAGGTATTTCTCAAGAAGGTGAAATCATCGCTCTCGGTGAGAAGTTTGAGCTTCTCAAAAAATCTGGCTCATCATATTCATATTCCCCTTCTGGTAAATCAGATGACGAAATAAAACTCGGTCGTGGCTATGATGCTACTCGTCAATTCTTGAAAGAAAACAAAGAAGTCCGAGACGAAATATTAACTAAAATCCGCGAAAAGTTAAAGGAGGTCTAAAGAATAATTCAATAAGTATTGTTTTGCCTTTTATTCTTTAATGGGATAGACTGGCTCTACTTATAAAATTAATCCTTATTTACCATGTCTCTCCTCGAATATAGTGATGTCACAGAAAAGAAATATATAGTTATGGACGGTCAGCCATATGAAGTTATATCTTCACACGTTTTTCGTAAACAACAGCGTAAGCCAGTCAACGCCACGAAGCTGAAAAACCTAATGACAGGCAAGGTTACAGAATATTCTTTCCATGTATCAGACAAAGTTGAAGAAGCTGAGATCGATAACCGCGAAGTTAAGTATCTCTATAATAACCGTGGCGAATGGTGGTTTTCAGAGGTAAATGACCCATCAAAACGCTTCAAAGTTACAGATGAACAAGTAGGTCCGCAAGCCAAGTTTATTAAGGCTAATACGGTCGTAACTCAGCTCCTATTCCGTGATACGCCTATGGGCTTCAAATTCCCTATAACCGCAGAATTACGCGTTACAGAAGCTCCTCCAGGTATCAAAGGCGACACAGCTACTGGTGGCCAGAAGGTTATCACTCTCGAGACCGGTGCGACCATAAACGCCCCCCTTTTCGTTAACGAAGGTGACATCATCAGGATTAACACAGAAACTGGTGAATACCGTGAGCGTGTAGGAAATAGTTTCCAGAAATAAAAGACAAGTGCAAAAAATCCCCTTACGGGGATTTTTTCTTTCGTGGAAGTTTTTACCTAGTTCGCAACATAAGGGAGCAAACCGAGGAATCTAGCGCGCTTGATAGCAGTAGCTAATTGGCGCTGATATGTAGCACTGATACCTGTTCTCTTGCGAGCAATCATGCGTCCATGAGGGTTGATGAATTTCTTCAAGATCTCTGTATCTTTATAATCGATATGCTTGATATTATGCTGATTGAAATAACACTGTTTTTTCATGATAATGATTTAATTATTTTTAAAATGGTATGTCATCTGGATTGATCTCTTCAGATGGATAGTCTATCTTCTCTCCTGTCTCAATAATTGGTGTAGATGCATCCTTTCCAGCTTTTCCTGCACCAGTTGTACCTGCACCACTAACACCGCCAGCACTTGGACGGTTACCGAACTGAACTGTCTCGGCTACAACTTCTGTTCTATATTTCTTTTCATTGTTCTGCTCCCAAGAACGGGTCTGAAGGCGTCCTTCGACATAAGCTTGTGAGCCCTTCTTTAGATATTGAGCCGCGAGTTCTGCTACGCGACCAAATACTACTATATTATGGAATTCTGTAGCCTCCTGACGATTTCCATCTTTATCTTTGAAATTACGATTGGTAGCCATACCGAAGGAACAAACCTTTGTACCTGATGGCAAAGCCTTGAGCTCCGGATCGCGGGTTAAGTTTCCTATGATAAATACTTTGTTTAGATACATATTTTTTATTTATATTATTACTAAATTCTTGAATCTAGTTACTAGATTCAAGATTCTAGACTTATGCCTCTTTAACCATCTCATCAATACTCTTATCCATCTCTTCAATGGAAGCTGGAGCAACTTCCTTCTTTTCTTCTGTCAACTTTTCGACAGGACTCTTCTTGAAAGCAATCTCAGCTGCAATAGCTGGAGCACGCTTGCCAAGATAAGTATTCTCGCGAACTGTAGTAGTCAGAAGCATGCGAAGCACAGAAGGGTGTATTTCTACGGACTTCTTTATAGCTTCAATAGCGTCTGAAGAGACTTCGAATTTAATCCATCCGAAATAAGCTTCATTATATTTTTCATATGATCCACCAACGTTCTTCTTGCGCATTTCATAGGCAAGCTTTATGCGGTGAGGTTCTTCAGAAGCAATAACTGTTGAACCGGCAGAACTGATAATTTTAGCGACAGCTTCTGCTTCAGTAGGAATTTTTTCCTCTGGAACATTAGATGCTATCAAATAACCTATCTCGTAAACTGACAAATTTGGAGCATGTGTGGCTTCACTCATAGTTTGTTTGTAACCAGTGATCCATTGGAGAATGAACTCTATGGAACCCTTTTTGCCTTATATTAAGCAAAGCAGGGACTAATTACGATTAATTTGTAATACTGTGAGATTACCACGAAGTTTTCTCCCCCGCAAGAGTACCAAGATGTTTGAGGGGTTTACTAAAAATACCACTAGGCCATGAAGAAAAGATAAAATAAAGTTCAAAAAAGAGTAAAATTTTGCTGAAAAAATGATAAAAACTGCTAACTTTTATGACTTATTCTAAATTAAAAAAATTCTTGGCATTTTGCACTAATTTTCTAGCCACGATTGATTCATCTTCACCACGAATTCGCGCAATAGCTTTGAGTGTTTCGATAACATAAGCTGGTTCATTTCTTTTACCACGATATGGCAGTGGCGAAACAAACGGACAATCTGTCTCCGACATTATCTGTGAAATCGGTGCCATTTTGATGAGTTCATCGTAATCGCTCGTGAAAGTGACTACCCCAGTGAATGAAACACTGTATCCGCGTGCCAAAATTTCTTTTAAATCTGAAGCTATTCCAGCAAAAAAATGAAAATTCGCCTTAACATCTGGATATTTTTTCAATAAATCCAAAGCATCTTCATAAGCATTTCCGAATTTATTAACAGAGCCAGACAATTTTCCATTCCTTACATGCAACATGAGCGGCTTCCCTACTTTTTGCGCCAATACTATATGTTTTTCAAATACTTCTTTCTGCAAAGCAATCTCTCTGTCAGCTTCAGTTGAGCCATGCTTATTTTTCAGATGAAAATAATCTAGACCACATTCGCCTATAGCCACAACTTTTGTATGCTTAGCTAGATTTTCAAGTGTCTCAAAATCGCTCTTATTTTTTCCTACGTCAATCTGTGTATGAGTATCTATCGGATGAATTCCAACAGTTGCCCACATATTTTCATGCGAAGCAGCTAACTCTACTGCGCTTGAAGAAGTCTCTATATCTGTGCCAACAGTGACCATTCCAACACCTGCTTTATTTGCACGCTCAATTACAGCTTCCCTATCTAGATTATAATCAGGAAAATTAACGTGACCATGAATATCTATATATTTGAATGGCTTTGACATTATTTTCTCATGAAGAGAGGTTCTGCTGGGACTTTATTTTCTTTGATGCATCTCTGAATCTTTGTCGCTGTGCCCGGCAATATTGCTTCTAAATGCAAAGCAATTTCTGCCAATCCTTTAACCAATTTATCTATAAGTTCCAGCGCTTGAGCTTTATTCTCTTCTACTTTCAATTTCTTGAATGGCTCTTCCTTTTGAATCATTACATCTAAGACAGAGATTTTTGCCCAAACAATATCGCAAGCTGATTTTATATCATAACGATCAAGTGCATCAATAAACTCTTGTGATAAAACTGGAATCACAGAAACTGGTTTCAAATTCGCCTCAGCCATCTTCATGATGCGACTGGTTAGATTGCCTATGCCATTCGCCAAATTTGCATTATAAGCTTCTTTGAATTTTTCTAAGGTAAAAGGACTATCTTCAAAAGGACTAATTTCGCGAGCCACATAATAACGCAAAGCATCAGTGCCATACTCTTTCACGACATCGAGCGGATTTACCACATTACCCAAGGACTTTGACATCTTGATGCCTCCTTCACCAGTAACAAAACCGTTGATGATGACAGTCTTTGAAGGTGTAAGACCTGCCGCCATGAGCATAGATTGCCACATAGCGGTTTGCTGGCGAAGATTATCCTTACCACAATACTGAACGACTCCACCTGTTTCAGTCCACCATTTTTTGAAAGCACCAGGTTCTTTTTTACCTGCCACCTCATCATCTGGCCAACCAATAGCTGAAATATAGTCTACTAGAGCATCAAACCAAACATACATAACTTGAGTCGGATCATCTGGAACTGGAACACCCCAAGGCATCTTTGTAGCCAAGCGCGAGATACTAAAATCTTCGAGTCCCCTCTCTACGAAAGCTCTGATCTCATTTAGACGAGTATTTGGAATAACGAAATCTGGTCGACTCTCATATAATTCCAAAAGTCTTTTCTGAAATGCGCTGAATTTAAAGAAATAATTTTCTTCAGCAATTATTTCCAATTCTTGCAAAGGATGAAGCGGGCAGCGACCATTCACTAACTCTGATTCTGTTTTTTCCAGCTCACAATTAATACAATATTTTATCGAATAATTTTTCTTATAAATATATGGGCCGTCTTTTGCCTTATCTCCGTTCTTTTTAACCAAAGACCAAAAAGCTTGCGCTGCCATGACATGGTGTTTATCAGTCGTGCGTATAAAGTTTATCTCTGAAGTCATACCCAAAACCGGCAAGATCTCTTTGAATTTCGCCGAGGCCTGATCTACATAAGCCTGAGGATCGAGATTTAATTGCTTAGCCTTTTGATAGACCTTGATGCCATGTTCATCTGTGCCAGTATTAAAAAATACATCAAACCCTGAAAGCTTTTTTGAACGAGTGATGATATCAGCGCGAATGAACTCAAGCGCATGACCTATATGCGGCTCAGCATTCACATAAGGAAGAGTGGTGGTAATGTAAAAAGGCTTTTTAGTAGACATGTTTTCTATTGCTTATTACTATTTTAATCCGATCGAAGTCTCTGTCGGATGCACTAAAGTATTTTCGGCTTTTTTCCTCTTTTCAATATCATAGACATACTCCATAAGCGCAGCAGCTAGAGGAACGGCGATAATAGCACCCAAGGCTCCTGCAAGCTTTGCGCCAACTACAAGAGCTATGATGACTATGATCGGCGAAATGCCAACTATCTTTTTTACTACTAAAGGATAGAAGAGCTGACTTTCAAACTGATAAATTATCAGATACAAGATCACTAGCAAGACGGCTGTACCAGCTCCGCGATCAGTATAAGCAACTAATATAGCAGGCACTGACGATATGACAGGACCAAAGATAGGTATAAGCTCAAAGACGCCGGCCAGAACTGCCAAGACTAGTGCATGAGGAATACCCACGATCATTAAAACAATATAAACCAAAACCCCGATCAAAACTCCTAGAAGAATTTGACCTTGCAACCACGAACCGATCTTTCTGCGAGCTCTGCCCCAGAGATTGATGACATATTCATGTTTATTCGAAGGCGTGATGATTTTCAAGAAATTTTCTACTCCGTCTTCCTGGACGACAAGATAAAACGATAGAACTATTATCAAGAGAAATGACAAAACTCCACCAAAGATGAAACTAGCTGTCTTAAACGCACCAGCAGAAGTGCCTGTGATAGCGGACTGCAGGCTATTGGCTAAATCAGCCAAAGAAATAGTGGATATGGCCGAACTAGCACTAGGACCAATGTTGATGCCGAAATCTTGGATTGGACTCCAAATATCCTCAAGTGATATCTGACGTGGGACACTCGACAAAAATGAGATCGTATCGTTGACCAATAGAGGCATGAAGAATACCAATATAAGAGCAACTATAGTGGCTAACGCCAAGTATATAATCAAGGCCGCTACGACTCTGTGTATATGCAATTTACCCATGCGCCTAACCAAAGGCTCTAAAGCAGAAGCTATAACTACGGCTGATACCACGACCAAAAGTACGTCTCTTAAGTAATAAAGAGCCGCTATGACTATAGCTACCATGAAAAATCTAACTATTGTGCCAGTAGAAACTGACCATTTATTTTGGGATATGCTTGGCATAAAAATTAACTACAAGCCTAGTATAGCAGGAACCGGAGCTTGGGCAATAGTTATAAATTAAAATTTAAAATAATCCTTAAATTGACTTCCGTCCTTGAATTTTCCGACCAGAGCCATATTTAAACCTTTGTCGACAAAGATTTCTTTAGCTAATCTCTGTACATCTTCTGCAGTAACCGCATAGACTAGTTTCAAAGCTTCTTCCGGTGATTCTATCTCACCTTTCAATATTTCCTTATGTCCGCAATAATCCGCCCTAGCATCAGAAGTCTCTAAACCTAACATGGTCCTACCAGATATATAATCTTTTACTTTTTGTAGCTCTGATTCAGGAACAAGCTCTTCTTTCATTCTTTTACACTCAGATAAAATACCTTTTATTCCTTCTTCCACTCTAGAATTATCAACTCCAGCCGAGATAGCTAGTTCACCATGATCAGTGGATGAATCGTTTGAAGCATTTATGTAATAACAAATGCCAAGTTCATTGCGCATCTTTGAAAATAGACGCGAGCTCATTCCCTTTCCTAAAATAGCAGACAGTACTCTCAAAGTCGGAATGCGTTTGTCTTTAACAGAAAATGTTCTCACTCCTATAACTAAATGCGTTTGATCTATCTCTTTGAAGAAAGTTTTTATCTGAGGCTCAGACTGTTTTTCTATAACCGCTAATTTTGGCTTGTTTAGCCCGGCTTCTATATTCCCAAAATAATTTTCTACTTTTTTTATAATCGTATTTTCATCAAAAGAACCGGAAACAACGACCACTGTTGAAGTGCTCTTGTAGTGATCTCTTCTATATTTGACCACCTGATCACGCGTACATGAACGTATATTTTCTTCTGTGCCTATGACCTTCCAGCCAGCTGGCTGATCTCCATATAAAAGCTCTTCAAAGAGATGCCCGACGACGCTCTGAGGAAGATCGTTATACATACGAATCTCTTCAATGATTACGCCTTTTTCTTTTTCCATCTCGCTTTGGTCAATAAGAGGGTTCATGTACATATCTGACAATATATCTAGGAGATCATCACAACGTTTTGCATCGACTTTACCGTAATAACCAGTATATTCTTGAGATGTAAAAGCGTTGTGTTCAGCGCCCATAGCATCAAATTCACGCGAAATATCTATAGCTTTAGGTCTCTTGGTTGTACCCTTGAAAGTTAAATGCTCGAGAAAATGAGAGATGCCATTTATATCTTTTGTCTCATATTTTGAACCTGCCTCAACTAAGACCAAAACGGTGACAGACGGATTATCTGTCATTGGTACAGTTATGACTCGTAAGCCGTTTTTAAGAGTAGTTTTATTAAATTTCATATTGGACTAATTTAAATCTATCACCCCACCTTCTTCTAGCTTTATAAACTCAATACCGTTTGCTCCTAAAATCTTCTCTGGAAGAATATGTGCAGTTGGTATTCTGATTGCATCATGAACAGGAAAAGCTTTTTTGGGCTTCATCTGCAAAGCATAATCAATGGCTTCAGATATTTTCATCCATGGCCCAGCGACGGGAAGAGCCAAAATATCAATCTCTTTATCTATCAAAGTGAAAGTGTCTCCCGGGAAAAAGAATTTACGCTTAGACTGCTCTTCAATTAAAAATCCAACATTTGACATAAGAGGCATCGAAGAGTGAAGTATAGCGTGATGTTTTCCATAAGCTTCGATATGAACACCTTTTGTATCAATAACATTTCCATGCTCCATGACATGATGTTCTATACCCTCTTTAGCAAGTATTGCACCAACTGTGTCGTTGGTAATAATCTCAACATCTGGATGACTCTTCAGTAATTCTTTGAGAGATTCGATATGAAAATGATCTGCATGATCGTGAGTGATCAAGACTATATCAACCTTATTTACTTTTATATGTTTCTCAACACTATAGAAGCCTGGATCTAAAAGAATGCGACGAGAGTGACCATCTCCAAATTTATCACTAGAGACTTTGAGGTCTATCACGAGGCAACAATGCGAGAGTTTGTGGATTTTCATATTTTGATTTTACTATCCTTATTAGAGATTTACTTCATAAGATAATCAACCAATTCCTCAACTTTGATTCTCTCCTGCTTTCCACTATCACGGTCACGCACTGTCACTCCTGTACACTTTTCAATAGTATCGAAATCAACAGTCACACAGAAAGGTGTACCAATCTCATCCTGACGGCGATAGCGCTTGCCGATGTTTCCATTATCATCGAACGTAACTGCACCCAAACCTCGTGCACTAAATTCCTTGCGGAGCATATTATAAATTTCTTGTGCCTTTTCAATAAGTGCTGGCTTATTTTTTAACAACGGAAATACTGCGACACGATACGGTGCAACATTCGGTGACAATTTCAAAAAGACACGCTTCTCCTTACTTCCTTCTTCTCCGCTCATCTCATCTTCAGAATAAGCATCGCACAAAATAGCTAAGACTGTCCTATCTAAACCAAAAGATGGCTCTATGCAATGAGGAATAAATCTCTCTTTTGTTTCTTCATCATAGTAAGACAAATCTACTTTACTGAATTCGGAATGCTGTTTTAGATCGTAGTCAGTACGATATGCCAAACCATAAAGCTCTTTCCTGCCAAAAGGCCAATCAAACTCAAAATCTATAGTTCTTTTTGAATAAAAAGCTCTGTCAGCGTCAGCTATTTCTAATTCATGGACTTTACTCTGAGTTAAACCGATATCGCGAGTAAAAGCTTTCATCTCTTCTCGGAAATCCTCAAAAGTTTTCTCCCAGTTTTTAGGATTCACAAAATACTCTATTTCCATCTGCTCAAATTCACGCGCACGGAAGAGAAAATCGCGTGGAGCAATCTCATTTCTAAAAGCTTTACCGATCTGCGCCATGCCGAAAGGCAATTTTGGATGGAAGGTATCAAAGATATTCTTGAAATTCACAAACATGCCTTGAGCTGTCTCTGGACGTAGATAAGAAATCGAAGTCGCATCTTCAATAGCACCAACATGCGTCTTGAACATCATGTTGAATTGGCGAACAGAACCAAGCACATTTCCTTCAGGGCTTTTTATTCCTTTCTCTTTTATCTTTGCATCCATATCTGCAAGCGTCATACCCTTTACGTCTATTCCAACACCCTCCAAAAGGTGATCTGCGCGATATCTTTTCTTTGTCTTCAAATCTTCTACCAAAGGATCAGCAAAACCAGCGACGTGTCCGCTCGCTTCCCAAACACGAGGATTCATAAGCAGAGCTGCATCTACCCCATACATATCATCTCTAGATTCCACGAAGCGTTTCCACCAGATTTTTCGTATATTATTCTTAAGCGCGACGCCAAGAGGTCCGTAATCCCATGTACCAGCTAGACCGCCGTATATTTCAGAACCTTGAAATATGAAGCCTCGACGCTTACAAAGCGAAATCAATGATTCCATTACATCTTTATTCATCTTGCCATTCTAGCCTAAACTGAAAGTTTTTTCTACTGAACAACTGTCTCATCACCTCCTTTATATCCTGGGTCAGTGCTATAGCTAGATGTCAGATAATCTTGCTGGCTGGTTAAACTAGAACCTGTGTAATCATCTGTAGCTGTGAGTCCTGCTTGATTGACCAATATCGGAGCAGAGGCAACCTGAGTGATGCTTGGCTGAAACGATATCTGGAAATCAACTTCACGGCGTTGTGTGGATGTATTCGTAGAATAAGGGCTTACAGAACCAGCATTCCAAGTGATCGTTCCTGTATTTTGATCATAAGTCACATTCTCAGTAGTAGGAGAAATGTTGCCTAGCCACGTAACATATGGAGGTAGCGTTGCAGTGACAACAGCCTTGCTAACAGAACTGGTTGTATTGGAAATAGTCCAAACTACTGTATAGGTAGTTTTTTGTTCTGCTTTTGGTGGGATTGGTCCTGTATTCGTAAATGGTCCGACCGTACGCACTATTCGTCCAGAAAGGGATATGTTTGAAGCGATCTTGATATTCCTAGTCGTAGCTGAAGAAAGCGAACCTGATACTCCAGTCTCTTGTGTACGGTCAGCAGTTACATTTGCTGAGATTATTAAATTTGGATTAATCAGTTGATTTGATGAAGCACTAGGATTATTTGTTGGAATAACAGTAAAAGAGATGGAGCCACTCGTACCAGCAGGGATAGATGCCAATTCTGGATTAGTTTGTTGATTCCAAATGATTCTGTTATTTGCTGAATCAAAATAACCCAAATCTGGTTGAACTTTTGTCTTATCATAAGCTGTTCCAGACAAGTCAACAGTGATGACCGCATTAGTAACTGAGACAGATAGATTGTTAAACCAATTCAAAGTGATCCTCTCAGGGGTTCCAAAATTACCAACTACATCTGATGCACTATTATCATTATTTACACCCAAAGTCAGACTCATGAAAGGTTTTTCAATAGCGACATTCTGAGTTACCGTGCCATATTGAGTGCCAATAACGTTTTTATTTGGAGAACTTTGTGCTCCAACAGTGAAGTGGAAGATTCTCGTATCAGTATTTTCACCCTGTAATTTTCCGTGAATGATGAGCGTCTGCTCCCCACCAGGCGGTATGTCTCCTATCCTCCACGTCGCACTGTCAGACAAAGCTGTGATATTTGAAGATATGAATGTAAAACCGAAAGGATAATCTGCTTTCACCAAAACGTTCTTTAAAACATCCTGAGAATTTGATTTTAAAACAACTGTCATATCAAATTCTTGACCAGATGTAATGCTCGAAAATGAAGACGCTGTAACTGTTATAGGTGAAGAATTTATTAATACATCGTAAGTCGCGACTTTGGTAAAGACCGCAGAGGACCCTTTTATCTTATAAGTCAGAGTGGCCGTGATGGTCTTCTGCATGTTCTCTTCACCAAAAATGATAGCTGAAACTTTGGTTGAAGTAGATTGACCTATAGGTATATCTCCCAACAATTGTTCATACGAAGTCAGTGCTTGAGTTGAATTATTTGGATCTGTAGCACCAGCAGGAAAAGCCACTGACATATCAACGAGCTGTAAATCGGCGTTATTATTATTTGTGACTTTAATACCAAAAGAGACAGGTTCACCGCCAGGTATGGACACTGGACCACTGATGATCACATCGATATTATTTCCCGAGACTAGATTCGCACCATTCAAAAAAAGATAGAGCCCGATACCGACCGCCAAAACACAGAAAACGGCTGAACCGATCAAAAACTTAGTAAGTATAGACATTGAACGATCTTTGTAATGATCGTTGAGAGATGTAGCTTCTATGGGTTCCTCTGCCGGCTCATCCCACTGGGGCTTCACATCAGTATTAATATCAGAAAATCGCAATTTGCGACGAGTGCGCACTTCTGGAGCGCCACGAGAGTACAGCGATTTCTTCAATTCTTCAATTCTATTTTTGTCATCTTCTGGAGGCATTTGTTATATTGTAACATTTTTAATCAGAGCTGTTTATTATAATGCACATCATAAATGTGACTCTTGGAGGGCTTTATTAATATGCTGATTTACTAATATACGATTCTTATCAATAGACATAAGGATTTCTTTAGTGATTTCATCAGATTCTATCTGAGACTTTAGATCCGGAATAATAGCCACATAACCTAGATGATGTAATATTCTTATGACAATCAACGATTCTAACGATTTAAATTGTTCTTTGAATAGATCTGTTGAATTTAAAAATAAAAATAATTTATTAAGAGTTTCAAACAATTCTGGATGAGCTTCTTCGCCTTGAAGCAAACGCCCCAATAAAAAAGCGATGCGAGCAATCAATTCTCTGGTTTCTATTCTAGAATCTTGAATCTCAAATCTATCTTCTTTTATATCTATGATTTCCTGTGCATTCGTCAATCGCCAGAACTCTTTTCCACGGACAAAAGAAAAAACTCCTAGAGAATAATCCTGTATGAATGGACGCAATTTAGATTTCTCAAAACGAATACCTTGAGCTGATGCACGAATCAAACCAAGATCTCTAGTGAAGACCGATAAAAGCTTTCCCGCCTCTCCCGTTCCGCGCGAGTTTATGATGAAACCGGGAGTTGTATGGATGGTATACATTTAGACCTACAGGCTAAACCTTCAATCCTAAAGCTTCACCATATTCAATTGACGAGATAGATGCCAGCTTTTTTATCTCACTCTCATATTTATCTATAATAGGTTTCGAATCAGAAGATATTACCAGAACTGCCTTATCTCCAACAGATAAACCTTTCTCTTTTCTCATATCCTGGACCTTACGAAGGAGTTCGCGGAATTCTCCTTCTTCTTTAAGCTCAGCTGTTATATTCAGATCAAGCTCAACATCTTTTTCTATTGATGCGTCTTGAACAACTTCTTTTACATTGACTTCATCTTTGACCAACTCTAGTAATTGCCGGCTAAATGGAACAGTGAAAAGAGATAACGGAGCCTTAACTTTTAATTTTGCCAATGGTTGTCTCACATTTATCTTCGCTGTTGTTCGCGCCTCAAGACCACTGGAAGAAAGTCCGCGGACTATAGCCATTTCTTTTATGAGTCCCACATCGACTTTTCCAGCAATTGGCCATGATTCTAAGTGAACACTTTCTTTTTCACCTCCGACTTCTTTATAGATATGCTCGGCGAAGAAAGGAGTGAGGGGCGCCATCACTTTTGCCAAAGTCAGAAGAACAAACTTGGTTGTCTCTAAGGCTACTTGTCTATCAACCAAATCATCGCCTTTGAAACGGTCGCGTGAACGACGAAGATACCATGTTGAGAGATCATCTATAAAATCATTGATTGGTCGAGTTGCTCGATCTATCTCCCCTGCCTCAAGACCATATGTTATTGTAGAAACAGTCTCATTCAATCTAGAAATTACCCATTGATCTAGAATATTCTCTGATTCAACTTGAGATTTAGGATTTTTGATTTCGGATTTATCTGCATACATAGCATAGAAAGAAGCCACGTTCTGAAGTCGATTGATGATCTTCTTAGTAACCTCATCAACCCCCTTTTCACTGAAACAAAGGTCTTGCGCACGAACAGCCGGAGAAGCCATCATGTAATATCTGAGAGAATCAGCTCCGTATTTTTCAACGATGATCATTGGATCAGGATAATTTTTCTTTGATTTGGACATCTTCTGTCCATCTTCTGCCAAAACCAAACCGTTGACTATAACCTTCTTATATGGAGATGTTCCAAACAAAGCTACGCCCAAGACCATCATGGAATAGAACCAGCCGCGAGTCTGATCTAGGCCTTCAGCAATAAAATCTGCTGGAAATCCTTTTGATTTTTTAAACCACCCTGACTTTGGCTCAAACACCTCAGTACTGTTTTTATCTTCACTACAGAACGGATAATGAGCCTCACCATAAGGCATAGCGCCAGATTCAAACCAACAATCAAAAACATCTGGGACACGAACCAGCTTTACACCTTCTTCTGTACGAAGATCTATATCGTCTATGAAAGGTCTGTGAAGATCGATTTCGCATTCTGAATTATGAGGAAGAGGAGAAAAATCAAGCTTGCGAACCTCAGCATTCTTATAGAAATCGCCATGCTTCTTGCCTTCAATCATTTTGGATGTCGTTTTTCGGTCAAAGCCCGCTGCAGCAGCGATCAAAAGCGTAGCCGGAGTCTCATGAGTCACAATCAGGATATTTTTACCTGAATATTTACTTTCAATATCATACAGAAAATCACCCATGCGCTTTTTCATGTCTGCGTATGATTCCCCGCCTTCTGGCGTCTTTTCAAAACGCTCCAAAGCATGTGGAAATGCTTTTACAAAATCAAAAATGCTTTTACCATTCCAAACTCCTGTATTCCATTCACCTATTCTAGGATCTATTAAAGTCTTATTTGCTTCAATACCCAAATTGTCACAAACAATTTTAGCAGTCTCGCGAGTGCGAACGAACGGAGAAATGAAAACCTGGTCAATCTTTCCGAAACCGAGCATCTTCTTTAAGTTGTCTGCACCAACTTTTACTTGTTCTTTACCCTTTTCAGTCAGCTGATGAGGGTTATCTGCGCGTCCAGATAAAATATTTTTAACATTATTCTCTGCTTCACCATGGCGGATGACATAATAAGTATTCTTAGCTTTAGAGAATTTCTTCAAATCGGCCACAGATCCTAAAACATGATAAATTTCTTGTGCATTATTTGATTGGCTTCTAACTTCCTTCCAAACTGGTATAGGCGCACCCCAGAAACGAGAACGCGATATAGCCCAATCTCTAGCACCTTCCAACCAATTACCAAATCTTCCGCTACCGATCTCGGAAGGAACCCATGTAACTTTCTTATTTGCTTGCACCAACTTGTCTTTTAGATCAGTCACCTTAACAAACCATGACGAAGTAGCGTAATTCAAAAGCGGTGTATAGCAGCGCCAACAATGAGGATATGAGTGTATCAACTTCTCTTTTGCAAAAAGCTTTCCGTGATGAGCCAGCCATTTGATGACCTCAATATCAGTTTTCTGATGAGCATCTTTTTCTGTTTCAGAATCTATAGGTTTAACGGCTTGTCCAGCAAAATCTTTCACTTCTGGTTTGAAGTGGCCATCCATAGTGACATGCTGAACGAAAGGCAGATTATTCGCCAAAAGCAAGCTGTAGTCATCGGCACCAAAAGCTGGAGCAATGTGGACTATGCCGGTACCATCTTCAGTTGTCACAAAGTCAGCTCCATAAACTTTCCAACCATTTTCTTTATTTTTTAGAGAAGGATTTTTTGCATAGTAATCAAAAACCGGCTCATACGAAAGCCCAATGAGGTCAGAGCCTTTGAGATTACTAATGATTTCGTATTTCAAATCTTTTAAAACCGACAGGCGTGGTTTAGCAAGGATAAAGACACTGCCAGCGTCAGCGCCTTCACTAACTTTGATCCTCACATACTCGATCTCCTTCCCTACAGCCAAAGCCACATTTCCTGGCAATGTCCAAGGCGTGGTCGTCCAAGCTAGCAAATATGATTCTTGGTTTTTAATTTTAAATTTAACTGTTACAGATATATCGGTGATGTCCTTATATCCTTGAGCCACTTCAAAGTTAGATAGAGTCGTCTCGCAACGAGGACACAGATTCATGGATTTAAATCCTTCATAAATCAAACCTTTTTCATATAGATTCTTAAATATCCACCAAACAGTCTCAGTATAGCTAGCATCCATAGTGCGATAGTCATTATCCATATCGACGAAACGGCCAAGACGAGGGACTATCTCCCTCCATTCATTCGCAAAACGCATGACGCTCTTTCGTGCCGCATCATTGAATCTTCCTATACCATAATCAATGATGTCTTTCTTTGATTTCAGACCTAGCTCTTTCTCAATCAGATTCTCAACTGGCAAACCATGAGTATCCCAACCCCAACGACGACGGACATGAAAGCCTTGCATGGTTTTGTAGCGAGGAATAACATCTTTGATTGTGCTTGGTAAAATATGTCCATAATGAGGAAGGCCGGTCGCAAAAGGTGGACCATCATAAAATACAAACTCTCCCTTAGGAGACTCCTTATTTAAAGTCTTTTGAAAGATATCTTTCTCTTTCCAGAAAGCTAAGATTTTCTCTTCCCGCAAAGCGTGAGGAGATTTAGCAACTATATTATTATCTATATTCTTAGGGTCAGTTGTTTCAGCCATATTATATAAGTTTAATAGGAGTATATTAACATACTACATCCTCTTCGGAATCTTAATCCCCAAAATATGTAAACCTTTCTCCATAGTCTCCACAAATCTTTCAGTCAAAGCGACTCGATACGGAGATAATGGTTCATTTACATCAACGATAGTATTTCCTGCGTAGAAGCTATTAAAAGCACCGGCAAGATTTATTAAATAATTCGCCACGAGCTGTGGTGCGTATTCGGCCGAAGCTCGTTCAACGACATCTGGAAATCTGACTATCAATTTTTCAAGCAAACCAACTTTCTCTGGCGTGATTATTCTTGAATCTAAATTTTCTTTCTTCGCCTTCTCGAGAATCGAATTTGCTCTAACAGCTGAATATTGCAAATAGGGTCCAGAGTCTCCTTCAAATGAAATAGACTTAGCCGAATCAAAGATGACATCCCCACCTGTGGCCTGACGCAAGATTGTGTATTTTATAGCAGCTATTGCAACTGTGTCAGCAACTTCATCAGTTTCAGTAGTTGAGAAACCTCTGTCAGCAATCCTCTCTTTAACTAAAGCCTTGATATCATCAATCAATACCTCTGCAGGAATAATATTTCCTTGGCGAGATGACATTTTACCAGAAGCAAAACGAAGCAATCCATGGCTGATGTGCTTTGTTTTTAAATAGATCTTTGGATTGATAATCGAGAACGCTTTCAATACAACCTTAAAATATTCATTCTGTTCATTTGCTGTAATAATCACAGATTGATCAAGCTTTGGGTATAATTTGAATTTACTTGTATTCAGACCAAGTTCTTTGGTCTCATAAGTCGGCAGTCCTTGCGATGTAATAAAAACGCGAGTGTGTAATCCATGATCTTCCCCTTTGAACACGATAGCACCGTCGCTCTTGGTAAATACTTGTTTTTGAAACAATCCTTTCTTTGAAAATTTATTAACAATCTTAACTCCATCATCGGCAACCTCGCTTTCAAAAAAGAACTTATCAAAAGTTGTGCCTAATCTTTTGTATATCAAATCAAAATATTCCAAACTCCACTTTCTTCCCCGCTCATAAAGTTCATTAACCTCTGGATCCGTTTTTTCAAAAATTTTCTTATTGATCAAATCGATGTTCTTCTTGGCTTCTGGGTTATTTTCATATAAAGAACTGCCAACAACATACATTTTCCCGAGAAAATCTACTTTTTTTACAACTGTGTCTGTCTCTTTTGGATATTCGCTACTTTCTTTATTAGCCAAAATAGCCGTAATAGTTTTTGCCACATGCAAACCCACATCACCTTGATAACAAGCCCGAATGACTTCTGCACCATTACTTTCAATCAGTCGTGAAATGCTCTCTCCGACCGCGTTGGACATGAGGTGGCCAATATGAAAAATCTTAAAAGGATTCGGGTCGGTATATTCAACCATTATTTTCCTTTTAAGAGCTAATGGTTTTGTGGTCGAATCTGTATTATCTGCAGCATTTATTATCTGTCTCGCAAAAACTTCATCCTTTATCTTGAAATTAATAAAACCAGGACCAGCGACACTGATAGAATCAACTAAACCAATAATCTCTTTTGATGTATCTTTCTTAAACTCGTTTAAAATTTTATCAGCCAGCACCTTAGGTGACATCTTCAGACTTTTGGCGTTTGCCATAGCGATATTACTAGAAAAATCGCCATAATCTGGATTTTCTGGATAATCAAGACTTATTGAATCTAAATTATCTACAGGAATACCGACTTTCTGGCTAGCTTTTTTAAGAGACTGTATGAGTATATTCTTCACATTCATAGATAAATAGAATTGTAACAGAAAATGGCTCATTTGCACGCAAATTTGACAATCAATAGAAAGTCGGTTAATATGAAACTTCGGTTGTGACACAGAACAAGACGAATCAGTAAATACAACACGGGGTTGTAATTCTGGTGAGGTATTGAAAAGAATTCCGAGAAATGTGGGTGGGGGGTTATTTTTCCCCTCACTCGGCAGCTCGAAACATTCAATACGATCTCTGTGTAGACAGGTATAAACAACACTTGTACGACTTGTGAACATGCAATCGGTTCCTCGCTGACTGCGCCGCGCGCTAAAGCATTTCGATTAGCAAAACGCACTCGACAACCTGCACTCGCTCTATGTCCACCCACTTTCTTGTAGACTTTACGGTGGATAGCATAGAGTTCGTCTAAGACCTCTCCGCGCGACTTGAGATTATCTCGGTCGCGCTTTTTGATTCAGCGGAATCATGTCTGCACAACGTCCCTTAAGCGCAGACCTATTATTTACTATTCTTAACTTTCCTCAAAGCCTCATCTATTTTCTTTGCAATAATTTTAAAATCCTTCTCTTTTCTTCCACGAGTTGTCTCTGCTGCAGTTCCAACACGAATACCTGAAGGATCTGCTGGTGTACGAGTATCAAAAGGGATTGCATTTTTATTCACGATAATACCAATCTTCTCGAGTGCATCACTAGCATCCTTACCAGAAACAGCTCCTGCACCTTTTGCGTTTTTTATACCTCCCTGCCAAGTATCTATTAGGATCAAATGTGAATCAGTTCCACCTGAAATCAATCTCCAACCACGATTATGAAGTTCACTTGCCAAAACTGAAGCATTTTTAATGATTTGTTTTGCATATTTCTTGAATGCTGTACTTGCAGCTTCTTTCAAAGTCACAGCAACGGCAGCTATCTGGTTTTCATGTGGACCACCTTGGAGTCCAGGAAATACCGCTTTATCAATTTTCTTATCCAATTCGCGAGCATCTTTTTTTACAAAGATGAGCGCTGAGCGTGGACCACGTAGTGTTTTATGAGTTGTCGTTGTCACAACATCGGCATATGGAAAAGGTGAAGGATACTGTTCACCAGCAATAAGTCCAGCGATGTGAGACATATCAACCATGAGTAGCGCTCCTGCCCCATCAGCAATATCACGCATGACTGCCCAATCAATACGACGTGGATATGCTGTGTACCCAGCAACAATAATAGCCGGCTTTTCTTTGAGAGCTATCTCGCGAATCTGATCATAATTCAAAACTTCAGTTGTAGCATCTAGGCCGTAAGGAACCTGTATCCAAAATTTACCTGTAGCAGAGACCTTATGACCATGAGTGAGATGGCCGCCTTGATCAAGCGACATACCCATGATCTTTGATGGTACCAAGACTTCTGGATTTTCTGCGCCCGGCAAACTGATTTTCTTTGGAGGAATGAGGGCGGTATATACAGCAAGATTCGCAGGTGAACCAGAAAGAGCCTGAACATTCACGTGCCATTCTTTTGGATCCAATTTAAAAAGTTTTAAAGCTCTATCAATACAAAGAGACTCAATCTTATCGACAATTTCATTTCCACCGTAATATCTTTTGCCTGGATAACCTTCTGCATATTTGTTGGTCAACTCTGAACCAAGCGCCTCGAGAACATCTTTTGAAACATAGTTCTCTGATGCGATCAAATTAATAACTTTTTTCTGACGCTTCTTTTCCCCTTCTATGAGTTTTTTTATTTGTGTGTCTTTCATGTAAATCATTTTATCTCGCAATATATAAAAAAGGTAGACTTGCCAAGTATCAAATATATAAGTGAAAACCCGACGTGTAGTGCAACACGCCGGGTTCTTTTCACCTACCATTGGCCGAGGAGGAAACTCGGTGGACATTGGGAGGACGAAATTGTCGCTGGGCGACAGTGCAAGAGGTTATTCACAAGAAAGTTGATAAATTTTTGCGAATATTAACGTAGTAAAGCGCCAGCGATCTTTTTGGTTCTGGTGCGCAGATACCTATTTTTCTCTGCCACTTAATCACGAAGCTCAGGAATCAATCTCTGCCGATTTTGGTTTAAGCAGGACCGCATATTCCACAGTTTCGTAGTGACCTAGATCAAGGACCCACAGACCGAAGGGAGTCTCGTAGACGCCCTATTACCCTCGTTAAGACAAGAGCATTCAGTAGCAAACATTACGCCTCTTGTTAAACTCTGTCAATCCCCTATCAACAGGTTATCCACAGTGCCCATATATACCTTGATATACCGAATTATTTACCTGTACTCCCAAAACCCTTATCGCCCCTGGAAGAATCGGCCAACTCTTGAACTTCTGCGATCTCCATAAACTCAACTTTTTGTATGAGCATTTGGGCGACTTTATGTCCTGCTTCAAGAATATATTCTGTCTTACTTAAATTAATAATTCCAATCAATATTTCACCTCTATAGCCAGCATCTATCACTCCTCCAAGCAATTTTAGCCCGTGTTTGATTGAAAGTCCGCTCTTATCCCAGAAAAGTCCAACGTAACCTTGAGGAATCTCAACTGACACGCCGGTCTTAACGGCAAGATATTCTCCTGGTTCTATAATAGTTTTTTCTAAAGCAAAAAAATCCAGGCCAGCATCGCCAACATGAGCATAAGCTGGTAGTTTTGCACGAGGATCGAGCTTGAGAACTTTGAGCTTCATCATAATTTCATAATAACACAACATAATGTTGATGTCTGGATAGGTTGGTCAATAAAAAACAAATAAGTTAATATAAAGTTATGAAAACACTCGAACAAAAAACCGTAGATACCCAATACCGCGATCTTCTCGCGCGTATCATGAAAGAAGGACACGAAGTCAAACCTATTCATGGAGAAAAAGCTCGTATGATAACAGGTCTTCAATTGAGATATGACTTGAGCAATGGCTTCCCGCTCATTCCAGATCGCGATCTCTCGAAACTCATGAAGGGGGCGCTGTCAGAACACTTCGCTTTTCTTCATGGTGCCCGCACCCAAAAAGAACTCGAGGAATGGGGATGCAAATGGTGGTCTCGCTGGGTTACCCCAGAAAAATGCGCAATCTTTGGCTTACCTGCTGGAGACCTTGGTCCAGGATCATACGGTCCAGCCTGGGCAGCCTTTCCAACGGCCGAAGGAAAGCCTTTCAATCAGATCATCGAGGTTATTCGCCAGCTCAAAGAAAGACCTTACTTACGCACACACATCATCACCCCTTGGATACCTCAATACGCTATCCAACATTCAGGACTGACTCGCAAAGTTGTTGTTGCTCCATGCCACGGATACATTCACATTTTGGCTTTTCCAGAAACAAAAGAAATTACTGTGCATCATTTCCAACGAAGCGGTGATATGCCTGTTGGTGTCCCATTCAACATCATTCAATATGCGGCATTCACACTTATGATTGCACAAATCATGGGATACACTCCGAAAGAATACATACACACGATCTCTGATGCTCACATCTACGAAAGCCAATATTCGTATGTGGAAGAGCTGCTCAAGCGCGAGCCTAAAAAACTTCCAACGGTTACGCTCGACCCGTCAATCACAGATATCATGAACTTTCGTCCCGAACACTTCAAACTTTCGGAATACGATCCGAATCCAGCCATGACTATCCCTACGCCGGTCTAATAACATGTTTGTTAATCACGATAATACAAAGGCACGCTCCAACACTGACACATATGGGAATGTTATTTCTCAGATTGCGCAGGATGGTGTGTGCCCTTTTTGTCCCGAGCATCTCGCAAAATATCACAAGAAACCAATCATTGAAAAAAAATATTGGGTGCTGACAGATAATATGTACCCTTATAAACCATTCCTTCAGCACAAGTTGATAATTCACAAAGAACACATCACTCATGTAAATGAATTGTCTAAAGAGGCCTGGATCGAATTACAAAATATAGTTAAAGAAGAAACTTCTGCCAAAAACATATCTGGTGGAACTTTTATCATGAGATTCGGGGACACACATTTTACCGGGGCATCTGTCTCTCACTTACATGCCCATATTGTTCAATCAAACCCAGAAGATCTATCGTATGATACCGCCAAAGGTTTAACTATGCGTATAGGTTAAAACTTATTGAACCAATACTATCTCAATCCCAAAGTGATTGAGGATTTTTTCTGCATCTAACAAAGAATACCCTTTTGAATAATAAAGCTTTTTGACGCCAGCTGTTCCCATAAGACGAGCGCAATTGGGGCAAGGAAATGTTGTTACATAAAAGACAGAATCTTTAAGAGATACCCCTTTATTTGCTGCCTCGGCTATCGCTGCTGCTTCTGAATGAATCGAGGTGAATATATCTTGATGTTGTCCTGCATCAAAGTTACTCCTAGGATCTCCATTAACCGATAAGTGAAAATCTGTTGGTAGGTGGTGATTATGTGCGCTAAATATGATTTTTCCGTCTTTTACGACCAATGTAGCTATCTGTCTCCACCAATCAGAACTCTTCTTTGCTTCATTAAAAGCATTCTCTATCATTTCTTTATGGAATTGATCGTTACTTATCTTCCTATGAGCTGGTATTTCATTTTCTTTGAATGTAATGACTCTATTCCATCGTAAAAAAGTTGAATTAAAGCGGACTTTTGATTTTTTCAGATATTTTTGGGCAACATCATGACAAACTTCATCATCTGGCATAGTAGTTTCATCATATTTCCATGATTTTAATTGGTCAAAATTTACAACCTGTATATTTTGCTTAGGAAAAATGGCTTGGAGAGCTTTAACTGCATCATCCGGTTCGATCACCCTTAGATCTCGAGTCAAATGTACATATGAGTCTATAACTTCCCTCCCGAAGACATATATGTCTCCTTCATTTTTAGAAAAAAAATCTATATATCCGCTATGAATCACCGGCACAAATGATAGGACTGCTTTTTTCATCTTTAATTATTTTTTCTGTCTAATCTTGCCTAAAAATTCCTGGGTCAAACGACCAACCTCTTTCGCGAGCTTCTCAGCACCCTCTATGGTCAGATTACGGATGCGAGCAGATGTTGTAGTTGTAGCCTGAGGTGGAAGAGTGACTATTTTTCCGCATACTCCAATATATTCTTTTGCCATATTTGAAGTAAAATCAGTTGTAGACTTCGAGACTACCAAAATATCCGGCTTTACAAGATTTATCAAATCACCAATACCATGATTAGCTTCGCGAAGAGTGACAATATCAACATGTCTTAAATGAACTAGCATCTTTAGACGCTCTCTTTGAGGAACGATCGGACGATCTGGACCTTTACGTTTTCTCGTAAGTTCATCAGAATCAACACCGACAATAAGAACATCGCCTTGAGCTTTTGCTGTCTCAAGATATGCTGCATGTCCTTCATGTATAAGATCGTACACGCCTTGTGTCAAAACAACGCGATACCCCATCTCTTTAAACGTTCTAACTATTTTATCCAAATCCTTATAATCAGGAATGAATCTGTTTTCTAAAAGCGAACCGCCTGCAAGAATATTCTTAATAGTGGTCTTTGTCCCATTTGTGGCAGGGATATTATTTTTTGCCTTAGTCTTTGTGGTCATAGTCAAAGTATAATCCAAGAATAAACAAACGCAACATGACAAAAGCCTAAATATCTATCGCAATAATATTATCATGATAAAACTTATGCAAAATGCTAAAATAGCTCCATGCAAACATTCATCATCGCCGCACTGTCTGCCGACGGCTATATCGCCAGAGACTCCTCTGCCCCATCAACTGTCTGGACCAGCAAAGACGATAAAAAACGCTTCGTTGAGATAACCAAGCGCGCCAAGGTTGTAGTCATGGGTCAGAATACTTGGAAAACATTTGGTGGTCGTGCCTTGAAGGAACGCCTAAATATTGTCTATTCTCCAGAGAGACTTCCCGACATGGCACCAGAAGTTGAAATCACTTCCAAAACCCCCGTAGAGCTCATAAAAGAGCTCCAGTCACGCGGATTTACCGAAGTTGCTATATGTGGCGGTTCCCAGATTTACACTATGTTTATGCAATCAGGAGTCGTTGATAGACTCTACCTAACTGTTGAACCAGTCTTATTTGGCGACGGTATTCGCCTCTTCAAAGCCCCTGTTGACGCTAAATTAAAATTGGTCAGTTCAGAAAAGACTGAAGGTGGTACGCAGTTGGTGGAGTATGAGGTTGTTAAATAACATTAAGTGTAATTAATAAAAAAATCAATAAATGAAAAGTAAATTAATTGAAATATTCGGTTGGTATGGAACTATCGCCATCGTTCTTGCATATTTTCTTGTAAGTTTATCTTTTCTTGGTGCAAACAACATTTGGTATCAAATATTGAATGTTACTGGCTCACTCGGGATAGTCATTGATGCTTTTTATAAAAAGGATTACCAGCCTGGTGTACTAAATATCATTTGGATAATTATTGCCGTCGTTGCTATTATGAGAATGTTTATGTAATAAAAAATAACACCCTCTCGAGTGCTATTTTCTTTTTAAATTTTGCTTCTATCTTTTATTTAACATCCACCCCCATCTGTCTTGCTGTACCAGCAACTGTTTTCATGGCAGCTTCAATACTTCCAGCACTTAGGTCTGGCATTTTCTTTTCTGCTATTTCCTTGACCTGTGCCTTTGTGAGACTGCCGATCTTATTTGTATTTGGCTTGCCTGAACCTTTTTCTTTCTTAAGTGCCTTCAAAATCAGACTTGATGTTGGAGGAGTCTTGAGAACGAAATCATAAGTGCGATCTTCGTAAACAGAGATAACGACGGGAATCATATCGCCAATCATGCCCTTTGTAGCATCGTTGAATTTCTTTGTGAAATCACCGATATTAACACCGGCCTGACCAAGAGTAGGACCTAGTGGTGGAGCTGGAGTTGCTTTACCAGCGGGAGCGATAACCTTTACTTTCTTAACAATTTTTTTAGCCATAAATTTAAATTAGTAGTATTGGGGATATTATATTAAACCTTCTTAACTTGCAAGAAGTCGAGCTCAACTGGCGTCTCACGACCGAACATAGAAACGAGCACTTTTATCTTACCGCGCTCTGTATCCACCTCTGCCACCTTGCCTTCAAAATCCTTGAAAGGTCCATCTGAAACCTTCACAAGATCCCCAGAAGCGAGGTCGATAGTGTGAACAGTTTGAGATGAGGACATGCGACTAAACAATGTTTCAACTTCCTTTGGATCTAGAGGGACAGGATTAACGCCAGAACCGACGAAACCGGTTACGCGTGGCGTGTTACGGACGACATACCAAGAATCTTCAGTGACGATCATCTCTACGAGAACATATCCTGGATATATCTTCTCTTCTTCTTCGACGCGCTTGCCAGCTTTGACTTTTATCTTCTTTTCAGTAGGAACTATGACGGAAAAAATCTTATCTTCCATACCAAGAGACTCGATACGTTGCTTCAAATTACGAGCAACTGCGTTTTCATAGCCTGCGTATGTATGTATCGCATACCATGCTCTCTCGCCTGTTGTAAGTTGTTTCGCCATATTTTTAGTGGAATAAGAGTGTTAATAGTTTTGAAAAGACGAAGTCAGCAATACCAAGAATGATAGCCGTAACAATAGAAGTTACTATAACAAGAGTGGTAAAACGAATAGTCTGCTGTCTGCTAGGCCATGTAACATGACTCATTTCAGATCGTGTTTGTTTGATGTATTCAGTGATTTTCATGATATTTTGGCTAGTTTACGCTGTTTCTCTAATAAAAAACCCCTCTGGGGATTACATGTGTATAGTAATCCCCTAAATACTAAATGTCAACTAGGTCTTATACTTTAATCTAACTACCTAATCTCGTAAGTGATAGTCACATTACTTGTAACCTTATTATGACCAATAGGGATCTCTGGAGCAACAATAGCCTTTCCGCTAGCAGAAACCGCATCAGTCATACTATACATCATAGGTTGAGGATAGACCGAGCCGTTATCTTCAGAGAAACTGATCACGCGGACCAGATGTACACCGAGCTGGTTCGCTAATACATCCGCCTTTGATTTTGCATCAGCGATAGCCTTATCGCGAGCTTCGGCTTGAACAGAATCTGGATTATCAACTGAGAAATTCAAGCCATTCAAATTATCCACTTTGAGAGCTCCGATAGAAGCAAAGAGGCTTCCGGCATTATCTAGATTACGAATCTTAACTGTTATTGTCTGACTTACATCATAGCCAGTGAGAACTGACTTCCCTGGCGGACAATATGCTGGAGCTCCACCAGCCGTTGCGATCATAGGACAAACTCCATTCTGATAATCGTAGTGTGGGCTCACATTATATGAAGTCGTCTGAATATCTTTATCGGCAACGCCAGCATCGCGAACAGTCTTCAAAGCAGCATTTATCTTAGTGGTAGCTTGTGTCTGTGCATCTGTTACAGTCTTTGCATTAGCTGTCACACTGAATGAGAAAGCAGCAACATCTGGAATAGAGTAGGCATCGCCTGTGCCTGTAACATAGATGGTTGGAACAGTCTGGTTTTTGTAATTACTTCCATTTGAGTTAAACAAAACCCGGAGTCCTATAAAAGAACCTATGATAAGGACTATGACCACTAGCACCCCTATCCATGAAGCTATTTTCCAAATTTTTTCTGGTATATTCATATTATTTATATTAGTAAGACTAGGCTGTATTAATTAATTCATTTTACCACAAATATCAGCTAAGTTTTCAAAGAGGCAAAAAACTGTCATAGGTCCTACTCCACCAATAGCTGGCGTTATGGAACCACTCTTACCAAGCACTTTTGTAACATTTTCAAAATCAACATCCTGTCCAATATCTATTATCACCTGACCAGGTTTTACATTCTCCGCTTTTATCAGATTCTCCTTGCCGACAGCAACAATTATAATATCTGCATCTTTTGTTTCTTTAACCAGATCAACAGTTTTACTATGAGCGACACTTACGATTGCGCCAGCATTAACACATAACTGCGCAATGGGCCGACCTACCAAAGCAGAACGGCCGACTACTGTGACTTTCTTATTCTTTAAATTTATCATGTAATATTTCAAGAGCTCAATGACTCCCCTAGCAGTTGCCGGAACAATGGCTTCCGTCCTTCCTGAAGACAAAAGCCTCATATTAGTAGCTGTAAGACCATCAATATCCTTACACGGATCAATACTGTTAATAACTTCGTCTTTGTTTACATGTTCCGGTAAGGGCAACTGAACGATGACACCTTTAATCAATGGGTTTGAATTACATCTCTGTATCTCTGCAATAATTTTTTCTTGCGTGATTTTTTCTTTTGAATCAATTAAATGGATGTGGTGCACAACCACTCCAACTTTTTTTGCGAAGTTAATTTTCGCATTTATATAAGCCGTAGAATCTGCACGATTTCCCACTTGGATAATAGCAATTTCTGGAGTTGGTTTTAGGATTTCAAATCTATTAACCAACTCAGCTAAGCGAATATCTCGCACAACCGTTCCAGAAAGAATCTTGGGAGAATTATCTGATGAATTAGGAGATATCATAATCAATACGGTAGCACAGAATCTGAGTATTTCAATGCTTTGCTTTTGAGAGGCCTGAGAGGTAAGCTTTATCCCAGATAACAACTTAACCTTAACAAAAAGGAATCCGCCATGAAAACCATACGTGTCAGCGAGGATTGCGTTAAAGACGTTCCTGTCCGTCGTCGCCCATACGGATACTTGTTCATCTGCTGCGATAATTTAGACGAACATAACTATTTGTATTGGGGCGAAGTCCAAGTCCGTTTTGAAAACACTCGTTCTTTGTTTCGCTATACTATTGATTTTCTCGACATGAGGAAAAAATACTATCGCCTTCGCATTTTTCGAGACCGTGAATTCAGGAACCTCGTCGTTGAAGCACATATTCAATTTAACGACTCCAGGACAAGGGATCTGAAGATCCATAAGGCTGATGGGCACGAATTCGTCCCCGATGAGCTATTTAGTCTCATGCACATTGTTGTCTACGAGCGTATCATTGAACAAATCATACCTCTGATTCAACATCAAATATTACATGTTTCGCCACAAAAACCGATCGGCGGCCAAAGCACAGTTTTTGGTTTCAGGAAGCATTTCATTGAGGATTTCTTTCAAGAAACATTCGTCAAATTCGAGACGTTCGTTTCAAACATCAATCTCCTCTTCGGTTAAGATTTAAAGGCTCAAGCACGATGTACAACCATCGTGCTTTTTATTTAACTGATCAAACTATTTCGACGACCATCTCGCAAAAATACCACATGGTAAAAGTCTTGACCCTAGATTCAAGATTCCAGAATCTAGAATCTCATTTCTGGATTCTTCGAGAGTCAGCTCCCCTATTTCTATATCTCCACCAAATTTTTCTTGGAGTGATAACAGATTATTTTTATAAGCAACTGCAGAATATCCAGCTGAGTAGCCATTGATCAAGAAGAATATTGGTTCATCTGCAAGCAACGACACACTCTCTTCAACAAGCCTTAAGAAATCATCCTCTATTTTCCAAACTTCATTTTCTGCACCATGACCAAAAGCAGGTGGATCCATGATGATACCATGATATTTTCTGCCTCTTTTTATCTCCCTCTTAACAAAAGCCCTTACATCATCGAGTATCCAACGAATAGGTTTATCTTTGAGTCTTGATAACTCCGCATTCTCGCGCGCCCAACCAAGAGCCACTTTTGAGCCATCGACATGAACAACTTTTGCACCAGCTTGCGCACATGCCAGAGTTGCTCCGCCGGTATAAGCAAAAAGATTGAGCACTTCGATGTCTGCTTTATAGCTTTTAGATTTGTATTGCGAAATTTTCTCTCTCATCCAATCCCAATTTGAGGCTTGTTCTGGGAAAATACCAACATGCTTAAAAGTTGTCGGCTTAATCCAAAACTTCAAATCAGCAAAATTAATTTCCCAACGACTAGGTAAATCTTTTTTAAGAGTCCAACTACCGCGTTCTTCCTGCAAATCATTCTTTGTAGACAATTTCGATATGCTTTTACCAAAATATCCGTCAGCTTTTTTCCATTCAGCAGGAGCTAATCTTTTGCGCCACAACGCTTGTGGATCTGGTCGCGACAACGTAATTTTTCCAAAACGCTCGAGCTTCTCCCCTTCTCCAGAATCTAGAAGTTCGTAGTCTGCAGAATTTTTAGTTGTAAGTATAGAAGAAGTATTCATTATTTATGATTTATACACGGTATTTCTTCAAGACTATAACTGAACTCACAAAAAGTATAGTGGAAATAGTTGCTGAGCCCAAACAATACAAACAATAAGAATGAACCAAAAAAGCTTGAGCTCCAACAAACCACATGGACATTATAAAACCACAAACCGTCAGTAACAAAACAGCGCGCAAAGACGGCTCATGCTTCCCTTCTATATGCGCAAACAAACCCGCAGCGATGATAAAATAATAAATCATACCAAGCAGAGCGACGGGTACACCAAATATAGTCGCGTATTGACTAGTTAAAACTGTCTCACATCCAGCAGTAGTACATGGCGGGATCTTATTTTGAAAATGCTCTATAGTCAAAAAAGACGCATCGAAAAAACCGAGAATAGCTATTATAAATAAGATAATAACCGCTTTATTTGGAACTGCCTGAAGCGGCCGCTTCAATAAGTGATTTAAATGCTTCATAGCTTTGTGGATTAGTGATAGCTTTACCGTTTACGAAAAATGTTGGAGTTGCATCAATACCTATATTTACACCTTCAGCCTCATCGCTCGCGATAACATCTTTAACCGCCGAACTATCGAGATCTGCTTTGAATTTAACCATGTCTAGACCAATCTGATTTGCATATCCATAAAGTACATCATGGGCGTCTGCTAGATTGCTCCAATCATTCTGATGCTCATATATGAGTCGGTACATATCCCAGAATTTTCCTTGTAAACTAGCTGCTTCAGAAGCTTCTGCTGTTATCATGGCATTTGCATGTTGAGGTAATGGAAAATGCCTAAAGACTAAACGGACTGTAGTAGAAGCCTCTTTCATCAAACGCTCGACCAAAGGAAAATATGCTCCGCATGCCGGACACTGGAAGTCGCCATACTCTATTATTGTTACTGGTGCATTGAGAGGACCAGTAACATGGTCGCTAGCACTGACTGGGGCAGGAGAAATTAGGTGTGTACTAGCAATTGGCTTATTCATGGCAATAACCAATCCCCAGAGTATTAATGCGAGAATGATAAGAAAAGAAGCCCAAAAAATAATACGCTTTAAATTCATGATTTTTGTAGTATATCACCCAGTGGACAATTTGGCTAAATCACGAGCATGGCGTCACCAAAAGAATAAAAACGAAACTTTTGCTTGATAGCTTCCTCATATAATTCTCGCCAAGATCTCTTTGCACCTTTATATTGTAAAAAGGCATCAAGTAGCATTAGAAGTGAGGTGTTTGGCAAATGAAAGTTTGTAATCATAGCGTCAACAATTTTAAATTTATAAGGAGGTGTAATCATAAGAGAGGTGTCACCTGTATAACCTTCATCCTTCAATATGTATCCAGCTGTTGCCTCCAAGGTGCGTGTAGCCGTGGTACCAGAAGATAAGATCATCCTTCCCTCTTTTTTAGCTTTATTTATCTTTATAGCCGACTCAGGGCTCACCTGCACTGGCTCAGAATGAAGTTTGTTTGTTTTTATAGACTCTGATGTCAATGGTGAAAAAGTTCCACGACCAACGTGTAAAGTCACACTTGTTCTATCTATTCCCTTTGATTTTAATGATTGAAAAACACCTTCAGTAAAGTGCAATGATGCAGTTGGAGCAGCCACCGAAGAAGGTTTTGAAGCGAAAACAGTTTGATACTGAGCTCTGGCATTTTCTTCATTCAAATCAGTATGAATATATGGCGGTAAAGGAGTCTGCCCATGACTCTTTAAAAGCTTTTCAAATTCTTCGACTGATATATTTAACCTAAAAGTGAATTCCTCATTCTTTTGACTGATTACATCCAAGATTGCACGATGATTGAAATAGAGTTGATCACCGACATTGATCTTGCGGTCCGGCAAACCTTTGATCGTCTCATTTTGACTTCCGTCGGCCCGAAATACTTTTTGCCACTCATTGACCAGAAATAATACTCGAACGGATCCACCAGTTAATTTCATAAGCTCTAATCTAGCTGGTACAACTTGAGTATCATTTAAAACCAAAAGAGAGTCGGCTGGTATATATCTCGCAATGTTAGAAAAGGTATCTATAACAATCTCATCTGTCTTTGTACTATAGACAAAAAGCCTTGCCGAATCTCGTGGCACTGCCGGTGTATGAGCAATAAGTTCCTGTGGTAATTGATAATTATAATCTTGTGGTTTCATAAAATTTCGGCTGATATTTATATACTAGTGATGATATTTCTCACCCCGAATGATGGTAAACACTCTGTATAATTGCTCAACTAATATAAGCCTAACTAACTGATGAGGAAATGTCAGCTTTGATAGAGCTAACGTCATATTTGCTCGATTTCGGACATCGTCATTCAAACCATATGAACCGCCTATTATGAAAAATAAAGTGCGGACACTCTCATTTAGTCTAGATTGGATATGTTCAGCAAAAACTTGAGAAGTGTATTCCTTTCCTTTTTCGTCTAGAGCTATGACGCATGAGCCGGACCCTTCTTTATCTAATGCCTCCAAGATTTTTCTATTTTCTTCATTTTTATCGCTCGAAGATATGTATTTGAACTCACAATGAGAATAACGTGAAATCCTATCAACATATTCACGCACTATATCCTGACCAGAAAAATCTTTTTCCTTCCCTATAGCGATAATTATTATTTTCATAGAGTACTGATAACCGTTTATGAATTCGTATCTTGATTTGGCGCAATATTGGCATTCAGAGTATCAGCAGGAACAACTCTTTCAACTACTTGAATGCCTATCTTATGCTCAAGGAAATTTTGTATCTCTTCAGCCAGATCAGCATCGACTGGATCAAAGATGGTATCAGATTCATTTTGGGTCTTAGCGTCCTCACGTCCAGCGGTGATCATAAGCAGACGACTGACTCCAAAAAAACGGTGCATGAATGTACGAACTAAGTTTATATCTTGAATCTGTCTATACGGTATAGAGATTTCGGTTTTATTGATAATACCGTGGCGAAATTTGATATTAAATTCATCCAAAACGAAGACATGGTTTCTATACTCAATCAATCCTACGATCATCCCAACCAAAACCAAAATCACGCCTGCCAACAGGGCCATAACTGAAAAAGAGTTAATTGCATTTGCAATACTTACAATGGTTGAGTTGCTTGCTCCACCCAAAGAGACCAGACCACCGATCATTACCGCTATGACAGGGCTAAGAAAGGCCAAAATAACCGAGACTATAAGAACGACAAAACCTATTGTCGTCTTACGAGCCAAGATGAGCATCATGGTCTTTCTTCCAAGATTTTGTGGCTGACCTATGATTAACATATCGAAATTATACCAATAACTGACTTATAACTCCACCCATGATAATATTGCGAGATGCTCACATATCTTCAAGCAACTCTCATGGGCGCCATGCAAGGCGTATCTGAACTGTTCCCTGTTTCTAGTCTTGGGCATAGCGTGATATTGCCAAAACTACTTGGTTGGAGCGTAAATCAAAATGATAATTTATTTTTAATATTTCTAGTAGCCACTCATCTTGCTACGGCTCTGGTCCTTTTAGGGTTTTTCCATAAAGATTGGTTGCTTATAATCAAAGGCATTTTTAGATCAATAAAAATAAGAGAAATAAATCCTTCGGACATTTACGCAAAACTTGGCTGGTTGATAGTGGTTGGCACAATACCAGCTGGGGTTCTAGGGATCCTTTTCGAAGATAAATTGAAAGTTCTTTTTGCGTCACCAAATATTGTAGCCGTCTTTTTAATATTGAACGGTATAATTCTATACGGAGCAGAATTATTAAGGAAAAAAAGCGAGAAAAATACTAATGAAAATGCCGATAAAAACCTAGACCAAATGACTTGGTGGCAATCGGTGAAAGTTGGTTTGGCTCAATGCTTAGCTCTGATTCCTGGATTTTCTAGGACTGGTTCAACTATAGGAGGAGGACTGCTCATTGGATTTGATCATAAAAATGCAGCGCGTTTCTCTTTCTTATTAGCCACACCTATCATATTTGCGGCTTCAGTTCTAAAACTGCCTGAGCTTATAATATCTGACGACAGTCGCGCTGTCGGACCAATCTTAGTTGGGTCTGTAATCGCCGCCATCACCGCATATTTATCTGTTAGGTTCCTGACGAAATATTTTGAAACAAAAACACTAACACCTTTCGCTATATATTGCGTAGCGATTGGAGTCCTAAGCTGTGTTGTATTCTTCTTTAGATAGCTTTCTTAGCTGACTTGAACCAAGCAAAAACAAATAGAGCTAAACCTAATATAAATGAAGCTAATCCGTGCTTGAAATGAAGCGTAACAGATCCAGCCTCATACCCTGGGAAATAAGTTGGTAACAAACCAGCTGTTTTTGACCAGTAGATAATAGCTACGACCATAAACACCAAACCGAGGACGACTGAACCATAAGTAAGTAATTTTTTATTCATTTAACTAATTTAATTTTTGATACAAATAGCACCTGTTTCTACATAGCCAGATAGACTGCTATTACCTACCGCATCAGTAACCCACTGAGAACCAGTGATTGCTAGACTATAATCTGAAGGACATACGCATCCAGTATCTAGAGAAGTTCCATAATATATTCCTTGTTTTACAGGATTTAAAGTTGCATTTCCCCATGAAGCAAACTTGAAGCCGCCAAAACCACCACCATGATTTAATCCTCCATTTGAAGCATAACATCCACCACCAACTGAACCTGCACTCGTAGTAGCAACGGTAGTAGTAACACTTGGTGCAACATTAACCGCGCTTATATCTCCAGTGACATAACCAACCAAGTTTATTGATGAATCAGTTGAAACAGTGCTATCTGCTTTATAATCAAAACTTGATGCTGAAGAAATCGGATATATACCTTGATTAGAAGAACCCAAGACTGGTGCACCTCCTCCAGCAGTTCTTGTGCCAGCTAATACATAAGTTTGCCCACTTGAATTCGGTCTCATATAAATGTGAGCCAAAGGATCACCATTAGCATTGTAAGTTATTATATCGGTAGAAAGTATAGCTGCTGAAGCGTTGGCAGGTACTCCATACTTAGTCAGATCAACAGTTTTCCAGCTTGTTGAAATCGATGGGCCAGCTAAAACTACTGGGGTTATGAACACGATCCCACTAGTGCCTCCCCCTCCACTGCCAGTCTGCCAACTAGCATTGCCATTCAAATCAGAAGTTAGAACTTTCCCTGCACCTTGAGTTCCATCCGCTATTTGTATTGGGCCATTAAATGTAGACGTGCCAAACACAGTTAAACCTATAGCATTTTGGATGGGTGTCGCAGCATTCAAGATGAGACTGCCTAATTTTGTCTGTGTATTACTGCCTATATTAAGTGGTGCGTAACAGCCACTGTCTAGATTAGGGTCACAATTTGAAGGCGTCTGGTGCGGTCCGCTCCAAGTACTCGTGCCAGCCAAAGCTACAAGCGCAGATGCTCCAATGAATCCTCCTACGAGGAGACTGGTTGCTGAGAGAATTGATTTAGATGTTAGTTTCATGTTTTATTGATTAGTTTGTAATTGTTTTAATAAAAGTGCTTTTGCTTTGACTTCAACGCTAGTCAACTTAACAGGCGGACTGCCTAAAGTTTGATTGATTATCTTCTGTTTATTGGCTATTTGTGCAGGAGTTAGAGCTACTTGTGCTCCAGGCAAATTATTTGAATTTTTATTATTTAATTGATTTGTCTGAAATAATGCGTAAGCAATTATTATCAAAATAACAACTAATCCCAATATTATGCGCTGCTGTTTAGAATACTGTTTTGGCTTCATGTGAATATATTATATCTCTATTGTTGATGTATTAATACAAGAAGTCTTTGTAGTATTTAGATGATAAGGTGCTATACAAGAGAAAGCACAGTAGTCATATGGCTGATTGCTACATGAAGTAACGCCGTTTCCACCAATTTGATTTGGAGTTGTAGAAGCGTTACTGCTACATGCGATCGCATGGGCTGGTGTGGCACAAGCTTGTGGATTGGAATTATTACTACCACCTGCCACCGTAACGGATGGACAGAATTGTCCAATATCACCAGAACTACCAGTACTGTCTACTACGGTAATACTTGGATGGATTGTATCACCGGCTTTATAGGTGCTATTGACGACGTACGAACTACTGATGGCACTACTATTATTATATTCATATGGTCCAGTACCATTGGTAGTAGAAGCTGTGTAAGTAACCACTCCTGTTGAAGAAGCTAATGACACATTATTCTGTGTTGTAACAGAATTACCTGAACTATCTGTGTATGTTACAGAACATATGCCAGTAAGACTTCCGCTTCCACCTCCACAATTGCTTCCACTGACACAAACCGGGTTAGTGATTCTGGAACCATTTACCATTGGGTCAAATTGTACCCAGCCAACAACATTGCCACCCCAAGCATATCCAGAGAAAATGCCTGTGGAACTAGCGTATGTCACGCCACCAGTACCAAAGAAATTCGGCGTTGGGTGATATGAAGCGTCTGAGAGGTGGATCCATCCATCCCAACCAGTATTTGAAGTAGCTGTCCCAACCCCATTATCCTTACCTGGACCAGGACTCAAACAATGTAATCCATCCCAAGTTGTTGTGTCACCCATACATCCAGTAAGTGCTCGCGCCCAACCTGTAACAGATCCAGTTGAAATATTCACATTAGCTATAGCACTAGCTGAACCAGTATCATTCGATGGTGGCGCACCAGTCTCTGTTCCATTGAAACTTATCCAGCCAACATTTGAAGACCATGCATGACCACTTAAATTACCGAAATTATCCATATCTACCTCATATGAACCACTACCTGAATCAGTATTGTTCGAATTAAAACTAATCCAACCTAGGTTTGAAGACCAAGCCCATCCAGATAGACATGTTCCCCCGCTCGCGCAACCGCTAGCCTGTGCGTGAACTGGTGGACGAGAACCCTGAAAGAAGGTTAGAACTGAAAATAATATAAACACTAAGATAATAATCGAACCTGCATACAAGAGATTTTTCTTCATGGGATAATTATACACCAAAATTCTGGAACAAGTTGAATACTCAGGCTTTACTTTTTTATAATCAAATGTAGTATGAAATTTGAAAGGAGTCGTATGGATAAAACCAAACTTTTAGAACTTTTAAAGGTCCACGGCATTCCCTTATCTAAGTGGGGACAAGGACAAGCAAAGACAGTGGAACACCTGCTCGCTGAAATAAACTCTGGTGAAGCCTCATTAAAAGAAGATGGTGCGAAAATCATCAGATCAAGTCTTGGTGCTGTTATACAGGTTTACTATCAAGATGGTCCTGATTTGCTATTCCTCAAAGAAGACCGTCAGGTCTTTGTTGATGGGAGAGAAAAAAGAAGGGACCTACGCAATCCAACCTCCAGCGTAGGTGAAAAAATGAGGCCTGGTGAAAATCCAGAAGAAGCAGCATACCGTGCTCTGCGGGAGGAGCTCGACATAAATGAAAGGGTATCCCTCACCCGACATTTAACAGTCTCAAGCAAAGGACCAGTTCTGTCTGATTCATTTCCTGGTCTTTGGACCATGTATAAGATTCATGTCTTTGAACTCTTTCTGCCGCAACACCTTTACAAGGCAGACGGTTACGTGGAGAAGCAGCGAGATAAGACAAATTATTTCGCCTGGACCAAGATCGATAAGAAAGTTTCGTAATTAACAAGATCAACATTGAAAGGTGTTGATTTTTTATTTGGATCACTGTCCAAAGGGTGATATAACTATATAAAAACCGCAGATTTTCACCTGCGGCTGTTTGAAACTAAAACTATATCAATTCTGGTATTCCTTGAGGATAGCGACGAATGGATACTTTGTAACGCCGTAAGCGTACCCACGCATAACATCCCTCATACCACGATACTCCTCCTTGTAGCCAAGATTAAAGGAGATGCGGTTATACCACCAGTAATAGTGGAAGCCTTCAGTGGCAACAAACTCTCGCCATCCACGACGGTCGAACTGAACAAGCTTCGCACTAAATCCATGTCCGGCAGTTGTCACTGCTACTCGCATCGGTCGAGTGTCAATGCGAGCCACTTGTGTCCACGGAGCTGTAACATACCAACCAGGTTCCTGCAGCCACATCGTCCCATTAATGCGATTCCAAGCTATTCCAACCTGTGCCACCTCGATACAATCGAGAAAGAACAGATAGAAATTAAACAGCAATAGAAAGGCGATAAATGGTCCGATGGAGCGGCGCAGAATCTTCGAGACACTGGGCTTCATTTACCACTCCTACCTGTTGATATCTGACCACCTTGCGTCGGCGCTAGCTCATTGACAATGGTCAGGAACGGACAATCGGTGCCGTTGTCTCTGTCAAAAGCGTAGGCCTTGAGAATCATCAACATGTTGTCCAAGCTGTCGGCCGCACTTCTGCCGTGCCATTCAAGAAACTTGTCCAACCCTGAAGGGTTAAACCGCACAAGCTTGGCATTCAAAACACGTTTACTGACATCATTACCTCCAGTACTACTGCCTTCACGTGCATTTGCAGCACCAGGTGTGATCGAGATCTGATATGGCCGAAGATCGACCGTATGCACGCTATTGATGAATGGTGTATAGACCACGTAACCGGTCCTTGGAATAATCTGGGTTTTACCATGAACGGCGTCGTAAACAAAGGCGAATTCATAGTTGTCCACGAATGTCACGAACGTTATCCTGAAAATGATCAGACCCATGACACCGAGCACCAGGATTGCACCGACTATGATGCCAAGCCCGATGCAGATTTGACTAAAACTGGTCTTCTTCGTTTCTGTATTGTTACTCATAATGACTCCATTTCTTTTCTACAAGGTTCGAATTACGTCGAACAGCGGTTGTTTTGTTATCGGTTTATCAATTTACTGAACACTAAACTTTTTATAAAATAGCACGTAATATCGGCAGTGTCAATAGACCTCCCAGTCTCTTATTTTTTATATCCAAACTTATTTAACCTATCTTCAATATCTTTATAACTTTTCCCGCAGAGGGTAATATAACTCTACAAATTGAGCATGACATAGTTCAATAACACACCAAGTGAAACCAGAATCACGAGCCCGATATTTACAAAATACAGTCAGCGAGTTAACCTACAAATGAAAGGAATCGAACCATGAAAAAAATCTATGACAGTTTTTGCAACAGTTTGGAATGTTGGCCTGTATTTCGTTGGGCATTTGTCTTTGCCCTGATCGTCTCATTCATTGAAATTGTGGCCTTAGCCATAACGGATCAATTCACTGGGTCTATATCGTCTACCCACAAATTAAATCTTTTGTTTTGGCACTGGACACTGCCCTTCACCATTTCTCGCCTCTGGGATATCGTCACCTTGCCCTTGTTCATGTATCTAACTTTCTTGAACGAAAGGCACAGAGAGGAAGTGTCTTTCGAGACTTTTGATCCACACTATGGTGCAGAGATCATTGATCTAACTCAGGTGTGCCTCTTTGGTGCAATGGTTGGATCAAGCGTGTTTGGAATCTTATATTTCATCCACTCTTTCATCGTTGCAGGTGTTTTGTTTTATATCCTTGCAATACTCACTGATATTTGGAGTAGGTTTAAACATCTACAAACCAAAGAAAAAGTGTGCTGACTAAACGACGAGAAAGCTTAGTGATTTAACTCAGCGACAGTCTGGACGAGGTTCAGACTGCTTTTTTATTTGGGTCGCGTGGTCGCGCAGGTTCACAAGATATTCGAGAAAATCGATGACGCCACGATCTACATTCCAAGCATGAAAAATTGTTACCCCACACCCGCTCTCACTATATCGAAATAATTATAGCACCTGCATTCAGCCTGCATTTGCAGGTGGCTCTCGTTGCTTTTACGTTGTATTAGCAACGGGAGTGAGACTGTTATTTAACTGTTATTACAGTCTCTACCCCACACTCCTGTTCCATATCTCGGAAAATTGTTCGAACTCTCGCACAAAATTCCTAGCCATTTTTTCACCTTTTTTAAATGGTGGCTCAACCGTTTTTTCGCCGTTTTTAAACGGCTACCTTACTGCTGCATTCATGCTGCATAAACAGCAAGCTTAGTTTTTTACCCCACACTCTCACTCACTATGTCCTACAAAAGTGCCTTCCCGTTAATTTCCCGTTATTACGGGTAAATTTATTGAGTTACCCCACACTTGTCTTCACTATTACCCAGTGCTGTCTTAATTTTCTGGACCAAATCGGCAGAATCAAATTTCCCATGATTACTTAATCTGAGAAGTGGTACTCCTGCTGTCTTGAGTATTCGCTCAACTTCATGATCCCTATCTATCCTGTCTGGTCGTTCGTGGGACCGATCATCAAGTTCTATGGCAAGCTTAGGGGCTATGTATGATTTATCGCATAAAACAAAATCTACAGACTTCTGGTTGATATGAGCTAGTGCACCTCTCCAATTTTGACCGTTAATCTTATGCTCAACTATTGTTGGTAGGTGCACTTGAGCAAAGATATAGTATTCATGACCGACAGCAAGCATGAGAGCATCGTAACATTCATGTTCTGCTCGAGACAGAAAGAATGGTTTCTTTTTATAGTCATAACCTTTTGGACCAATACTAAAACCACGATCTCTACGCACGAATTCTGCGAGCGCACCGATAATGATTATTGCGATTATGAATATAATAAATGTTGTCATTGCTATTATTTTATCTCTTTTTCTTCTTTCTTGTTAGGTCCGTCTACCCATTCTTTCTTGATCGGCTTATAGACTGTATCCATCAAAGTTAAAAGTGCGATAGCCTCGTCCATAGCAGTCTGATCATCAATGTCCTTACCAGGATTTTCCTTTCGCCATATCTCTTTGTATTCTTCTAGTGCTTGTTTTGAAATCATGTGTTTTATCACCTTATCCCTATGAACCCTCGAATATCGCCAGAAAAGCGTACACGAGGCGCATTAGGGGCTAATTAGGCCTTTGTTAAAGCCTTAATAAAGTCGCTTAACATTCTAATTTCAACAAATTTTATATCCGTTACGACAGGAGGATGTTTTGTCCACCAAAATCCCATCTTGGTTACAAAAACAGAAACAATTTTAGGATCAGATGTTTGAGGTTTCCATCCAAATTTAGCTAACAATTCTTTGCTTTTACATTTTAAGTAACTCTCTCTATCTAGAACTTTTTCGACGTCACATTTACGAATTCTTCCATCTTCTCCTTTATAACTAACAAACGTTCTTCTCTGCATTCTTCCTGAGTCTTTATTGCTGTGTGGTGGATCAATAATTTTTGATTCTATATTTAATAGAATATTTTTGTCTTCAAGATAAGCAAGAACATCGATGTCTCCAATATCTCCTGTAGTCGAATCACATTTGTGTGGGTACACACTTGTCTGAACCTTTGTTGTGTATCTAGACACGACTTCTTTTATCTTGTTAACCAAACTATTCTCCAAATCTACATGACCCTTATTCAAGACTGATTTAATATTTGGTGTTTCTAAATCAGAAGGAAGTCTATGTTTGCTTGATATACCCATCCAAACACGACTCGTTCTTTCAATAGAATGAGGTCCCCAATAGTATCTAGACGCAACTTTAATTAGCGGCCTAATGTCAAAGCGTGCCAAACGCTTATTATGTTCCCAAATTGGGACGTCTTGGGCTAATTTCGGATCACCCTTTATTACCAATATCTCTTCAGGCTTTAGAGTTAAAAATTCTAGTATCAATCCTGTCTCAGCTGGGTCATAACCTTTAATTTCTTTTGAGCAAATTGCCGATATTTCTTCGACCGTAGCAGAATAGTGTGTATCCTCTTCGCTCTTAGTATAACCAGACCAGAGAGCCAAGACTTGCTGAACATTAATTAGATTCTTAAGTCCAAACCCCAAATCGGTTTTAAATGCTTGGTCCAACTCATTTAAATAATCCTCTACTGAAAGACTTGAATCAGCAGTATCTTCTTTATTACCAATAATACCGAGGTTAATTTTAGCTTGTTCCTCACCATATTCCCTTTCCATTGCTGAGATGTCATTTGCATCATCACTGGTTGAAACCACATAATCCCTATTAATTTCTACACTGACTGGATAGATTTCATAATTAATAAAATCACTAGCAACATAAACATCCATAAGCCTATCGACTAAAGCCATCAATTCTTTTAACTTTTCAGTGTCTAATACTGTTGTACCGTTAGGTTGCAACTGAACAAACTTTTCAATCACGTAACGATAATTACGATACCAGTGAAGAAAATCTTTTTCATCATCTGATGATTTTTCACTTCTTTCATAATCTACTTCTCCTTCTATAGAAGCTTTAACTTCGGCTTTATTCCTCCAGTATTCATGAATGAGCACATTTGATTTTTCTAACAACATTGGAAGACACTCCACAAAGTTATACCCTTCTATCTTTTTATTTGTCGAATTAACTATTTCAGCTCTTAGATTATTTAATTTTTCCTTAGCTTCCCCGCTAGAATATTTACCGGGAGTTATGTTCAGTTTCTTAGCAATTAAGGCGATTTCCTTATCAGCAATTTTATATTCTCTTTGATCTGGTATAACCTCACTAACCCCTTCTGGAAATGAGGCTATCTTCTCAACTGCAAACATTTTAAAGCGAATCTTCTTTATTTTTTCACTTTCGAGCCCAGATCTGATTGATTCAAAATTTGATTGTGGTAAAAGATTATTGATTTGTTCCAGAACATCCATTAATAAACTAATCTGTACTGACCTATCTTTACTTACTTGTAAGGTTTCGATTATCTTTTTAGGATTATAGACAACTCGAATACCATAATCTCTAGATCTAATTCTCGCTATATCCATAGACCACATCTTTTCATGTTGAACCAGATGCCTCACATGCTTAAGTTCATCATGTGTAGATGCTAATGTTGAAGGACAAAAGAATACTTGGAGTTTATGTTGGCTTTTTGTTAAATCAAGCTTCTTAAGAATCTCTGGGTATATATCAATTGCATCAAATAAACTTTGCATTAATGGATCCGCTACCTTTCCATCCTCGAGATCCATCATATGAACGGGTGCATTAATAAAAACTATTGCCTTATCTATTTTTTGATAATAAGCATATCCTCGAAAGATTCTTGAATCTAAAATGAAGCCAGTAGCAGTTCTTCTTTCGGGCGGGATAGTCCAACTTCGAGGATGTCCAAAAAAACTTTCTTCAGGAAAGACTGCCCAAAAATCTCCCAGAGATTTAAAACGATAGTTTGAACCCCAATTGAAATCAAGCATTATCATGTCTGGCTCAAGTGCACCAGGCACTAATACACCATGAGAATCTTTAAACGACCCAAATTTATCTAAATATGAATTCATACCTGACATTCGATTCATTTTTCTCTCTTCGACTAGATAATCAAAAAAATCATTCAACTCTGAAGGTTTTTTTAATTCATCAAAAATACCGGCAATTTGGTCCAAAGTCATTATCTCAGCATCTATTCCATCTGGTATTGCAATACGACCAGTGACATCAGATACAGGTGATGGTATAGCAATAATAAATTTGGAATCCAATTTTAAGCCTACTTTAGAGGGTTGAAGCTCAAGTGTTTGTCTTTTTGAAAAAACAGCGAGCCTAATAGGTACATTTTTTACTAAATCACTACTTATTTTTAGTTTCGGCGTAATCTCATCAAGATGTTTGTTTAATTCGTCTCCATCAAAGAGTGGAGGAGTTGTATATATCAAAAATAATTTATCTTTAATAAGTAATGCTGTATAGCGCAGTTCATGAGGAGGTATTTGATCTTCTCCAATTGGGGTTACGTGAGGGAAAATGTAATCTTCTTTTGTCCTATCTTTAATAAAATGAGCCAACTCAATACCAATCAAAACGTTTGGGCTTTTATTATCTAGTCTCTTTACCAACTCACTATAATTATCCTTCAAGATATTGCCCCATATATCATAAATAACAGTCAGCCATTTACGTGGCATTACAGGATAATACTTTCCAGACTTTTTTATAAAAAAGTATCGACAATTCCGACCTCGATATGCATTTTCAACAAAAGTATCTAATTGCGGTATTGGCTCAGGATCAATAAGTTCTCTAGTATACATGTTCAAGATGTCTGGACCGTATATATCCTGTGGTTTATACCCATCAATAAACTTAGTTGCAATTTCCCAGAATTCTTCTGACGGCATCTCCATATCCCCCTGACGTATGTTATCAGTATCTATTTTTTGCTGTTTGAGATTTTCAAAAATGGAATCTTGCAATTCCAAACAGAATCGTAACTCTGTTACTGGCGACCTCTTTATTAAATCAAGATACTGCTGCTCAAATGGTCGATGGATAATTTCATATGAATAATAAAAATCATAAGGGTTCGAAAGATCGCCACCATAAAAAATCTTATAGAATTTCTTATCTAAAAAATACTTAATTTCACCCCAATCAGGTTCAGGAACATAATCTTCAAGCATAATAAATGACGGCGTAAATTTAATCACACCCTTACAAAAGACTTCAAAATCTTTATAAGATGTTATTTTATTATCAGCGGATAAATCAATATGAATTGATTCCAGAAGAGAGTATAAATATTGAATTTTTATCGGACTAGCTACATTACGTAACCAGAGATTTAATATGAAAAAAGAACGCAATAAGTCATCACAACTGTATGAGAGTATAAATTTCTTTAAATCATCAATATTATCATCACTATTTTTCATCTTTCGTTTTTGATAATTTCTGAAACACAAAAAGGTGCTCATGCATTATCAGTAAAAAGTTAGCCTCTTTAGATTTGGTCACCCAGAATCCAGTAGCTTTGCAGTTGAATTGTCGCTTTATAATATCTTCCTTGAGTAATAATCCGGCTTCAAGAAAACGGTCCATTACCCTATAAGCGAGAGGTTGATACATCTTCTTTCGTCTTGTATCACCCATAAGGATTGCACAAAACTTACCAGGCTTTAGGACCCTATGAAATTCCTTAGCTACTTTTTCCATCTCATCACAGAAAGCATCTATGTCACTAATGTTTGATAAATCATCTACCAACTTTCCATCACTGTATTTAATAATATCTACATACGGTGGATGAGTAAGTACGAAATCAATAGTTTCATCTTTAATTTTTGAGAGGTTACGAGAGTCCCATTTAAAACCCCTTTGCCACGCCTTGTTATCAACTTTAAAATCTAGAGCTTTCTTAGTACGATCTAGTGCCACCTGATTCACATCAGAATAAATAATATTTCTATTTAAAATCTTTGCCTCAATTGCGGTAGTTCCGCCACCAATCATTGAATCAAGTAAAACATCACCTTCTTTTGAATAGCGAAGGATTAAGTTGCGAGCTACTTCAGGGGACCAGTTGCCGCGCCAATCAGATGTGTGAGTTGCCCAATTACCACGACGAGGAAAAGCCCAGACCGTTGTACATTCTAGTTCGAATTCTTCCGGGTGCAGTTTTAATTCTGTAACTTTCTTTGTTGCCATGGGTGGTTACCATTTTAGTTCGTTTAGAACGCCCGATTCGAGCATATTAAGATTAAACACGTACTCATTATGATTGTATGTTTCTTCAAGTGGACGCTTAGCAGTATTCCAACCAAGTCCATCTGTTACCCAGATAAAATCTATATTCTGAGACTTCAGTTCATCATTAAGACTTTTAAATTCACCGCAAACAGCTTTTAGTTTTGAGCCACCGCCATTATAAAAATTAGCCTCAAATAACTTCAGTTTTTTATTTTTTGTATTATAAATAGCAAAGTCAAAACTTCTCTCAGACTTGTCTACCCTCACATCAAAACCCCACTTAGACTTTATTGCACTAGGGCGTGCCTGTGCAAGACATTCATATCCGTTCTTATTACAAAAATCAGTAAGAAATGTGCCTATTATTTCTTCCATTAGAGTACCACCACGATTCTTGCGACCATTACTGTCGAGACCAACTTCTACACCCATAACATAATCAACAAGATTTTTGATTCCATCTTTTTGGAATAATTTTGCAAGACCTGATTTGCTTAGGAATTCAAAATATTTATCAGCATCCTTTTCCTTACCTGAGAAGTCGAAAAATTCAGAGTTTTTAGTAGCTTTATCAAATACTTCAAGTTTATTTTCTCGGACCGCCAGTAAAACAGGTAGAGCCTTCACAATATCTGGATTTGAGCTGTATAGCTTATTAAATTCCTCTTTTAGGTTTTCTTTACCGAGCAGGTAGTTAAGCTTATTTAAAGCAATTTCTAATTCTGAACTGTTAGAAAATACCTTGTTCCAATTAACGAAATAATCCCAAGTTTTGATTGAGCTTTTGAATGTTGATATTAGGTTATTAAAATCTTTTTTCATGTTTAGTAATTTGTTATGAGAACCTCGGTGATTTTACCTCTACCTGATCCTTTTGAGTTAATGGCTCGGCCAGCCTCAACTTTGTTAATTCTCACCCCCTTAAAACCTGAATAAATCTTATTGATGAATGGTGTATCGGAGTTTGAGAGCATTACATAGCACCCCCTTTTATGTAGCTCGAGGAATGTATCCCTTAGTTCTATTTGTTCTTTATCAAGGAATGATTCTGCTGTGTACGATGTGAACGATGCTGTCTTGCTCACTGGATAGTATGGTGGGTCAAAATATATAAAGTCTCCCTTTTTAGCTTTCTTTAAAACTTCCTTGTAATCCTGATGTTTTATTTCAATACCCTGAAGTGCTTTACTTACTTTCTTGAGATTGTCTTCATCGCAAATCAAGGGATTAGTATATTTGCCATACGGCACATTGAATCCACCTTTACTGTTTACTCGATACATTCCATTGAAACAGGTTCTATTAAGGAATATAAAACGTGATGCAACAGCTAGTTCACTAAGCTTATTTGGATCTTGTGCTCGGACCTTCAAAAAATATTCTTTGTCAGTCTTATGTTTCTTTAGTGATGTAATTAAACCATCAACATCATTTTTAATTACATTGTATGTAGTAACGAGTTCCTTATTTAAATCAGATAGGAATCCTTTCTCAGGAAGTAAGTCAAAAAATACAGCACCGCCACCAACAAACGGTTCAAAATATCTACCGGTCTTAATATTAAAAAGCTCAGGTGGATATAAGTTTAATTTTCGAAACTGTGTAAGGAGTTGTCGTTTACCACCAACCCATTTAACGAAAGGTTTTGGTTTATCAGCAATAATTTTAGCCACATCTTCAAATAGATTTTTCTTGTCAGCAAGAGAATAAACCCTGTATGCAAAGATAGCGTTTACATCAAACATATTCTGTATTTCTTTTATAGCTTGCTGTGTAGTCATTGGACTCATTTTATCATTTTTTTCTTACTAATTAAAGGACCGTATTAAATATGCAGACATTTTTTTAAATTCACTGGTTTTTGATGTTTTTTAGTGAATGGAGTCCATTTTTCACCCTCTATTCACTGGTTTTTGAGGTGTATTAAAATTTAAGTCCTCAACTTTTAATACATCAATCTCAAATTAAAAGTTCCTATTTTTCTAAATTGTGACTGGAAGTTAGGTTTAATCTAACTTCCAGTTCACTTTTGATTAGTCATTACAAACAGGTGTTGTTTCCTGAAAAAAGCTTCGAGTTCCTTTTGGTCCCCTTTTAAGCCCACATGCCACATATCAATATCTTCTAATGGTCGTAGGTCTTTGTAATCGTAAATAGTTATAACTGTTGGCTTTTTTCCTTTTATCTTGAACGCCCATTCAAAGCGGGTCTTTTGATCACCCGATCTCCATTCATCATCTCTGGTCCTATCATTTGGAAAACTAAAGGAGTTGAACAGCAGTTCGTAATCACACTGGAGATAGCCGACAAAGCTTGTGTGATTTACGTCCCTTGGACCTGCTTTTACAAATTCTTTCATGGCACGACGAACATACCGGAACACTCCAGAGAAGTCTAGCTACCCTACACTTACGCTCACTATATTGGAAAATCCTCGAAAAAAGAGTAGATTAATGGAATATTACTATTACCATAAATGAAAGCTGGCGAAAAATTACAATTCATCAAGGATTTAATACATGAAAGAGCTCAGATAAGCCCGGCTGGTATTTTGAGGATTCAACTTAGTGATCAGCCTTTATTCCCTACAAACGAACAGATACTTGTTCTGAAAAAGCTCGAACAGGAAAATTTAATCAAAGACCTTAATGTTATCGGCAAAGCTGTAAGTTTCTGGGTTATCAGTACTTTTGGTGATTACGTAAAGCCCATTAAGACTGATGACGATCTCATTTCTGTAACTATCGGGACCAACACTCTTTCTATCGACAGAGTTACCGCTACGGTCTATTTAAATAAAGTCCAGAATATTTTCAATCCAAAGAGCCAGGAGTTTGCAGTCCTTCTAAAACTTGCTACAACCAAGAATCATCAAGTGACCTATACCGATATTCTCGGCGATTCTGTTTCAAAAACAAATAAACGCAATCTCACTTTTGTCATACGCAATATCAAAGAGGCACTCGGTATTTTGCCTGCAAAGAAAGCCAAAAATAAAGACATAATCAAGAATATTAAAGGTGTTGGCTACAAGCTCACTCCATGATTTTATCGGGTCACATTGAACCCACAATAAACCCATAATCGTTCCGTCCATTTATTTCTCCCGGACGACTACAGTCAAAGCACAATGCTTTGGCTTTTTGTTTAGAGCATTCATTACCAATTAATTCGATTACCCATGATCAAAAAGAAAACCACACGATGGTCCTCGGACGATTCCGTTGATCCATCAGATGTCTTTACGACATACGACTTGGGCTGTGCCAGCTTTTTGCTGTGCCTCGGATTCAAACTTGAATCTCTGGACCGCGACAATCCGCGCAAAGCCTTGTTTATGTTTAAGCGTGAACCTCGTATCGAGGAATACGCCAACAAATACTTCACTGACGAGGTCGAGGTGAAGGCACGTTCTATGTTCGACAGCATTAAGGCTTTGAAGAACAAGCTTTACTCGGAATAGCCATGTTGCTTTTGGACGCAGACATCAAGAAATTCCAAGAGCTCTACAAAGCTCGTTTTGGAATGGATATAAGCAGAGATGAAGCCCTAGCAAAAGGGACTCAACTGCTGCGCCTGATGGAACTCGTCTACAAGCCGATGACCAAGGAAGAACACGAGCTCGTCCAAAAGCGACGACTCGAAACGCTTCCATTACTAACACATAAATTACAAAATCATGAATCAGAATCTAGAGTCACTTACGATCAAAGACGAACTCAACAAAATTAAGGAGCGCATTACTCCACCAGAACCTATCACTCTCGATCAGGTCCGCCAGGTGCTGGACCTCACTATCAAGAAAGATGATGGGAATAAAATTATTACCTTTCTTGCCATGCTTGCAGCGTACACCGATAACGCGCAATTCAATATCAGTTTTAATGCTCCATCGTCATCCGGCAAGAGCTTCATCCCACTTGAGATTTCTCATCTCTTTCCGCAGGAGGACGTGATGAAGCTTGCTGGCGCATCGCCCACATCATTTCTCCATGAGACCGGTGTATACAAAAAGGAAACGAATGAGCACTTTATCGACCTCTCTAGAAAAATCATTATCTTCCTAGATATGCCACATGCGACGCTACTTACAAAACTCCGATCTCTTCTGTCACACGACGAAAAAGAAACGAGACATAAAATTACCGACAAAACGCAAAAAGGTGGGACCAAGACAAAAACTGCCGTTGTTAGAGGTTTCCCATCAGTTATATTTTGCTCGGCTAATGCAAAAATGGACCAACAGGAAATGACTCGCTTTCTACTTCTTAGTCCTGAAATAAACCAGGAGAAAATATTTGCTGGTATTCACCAGTCTTCCCGCAAAGAGTCGGACAAAAAGAAATACTACAAGGAACTTAATGATAATCCGCTTCGCAAAGCTCTTATTAAACGTATCGCGGCAATCAAGGCTGAGGGCATTGATGAAATCATCATAGAGGACGAGAAATCCGTACAGGAACGATTCCTGTCTCACATAAAAAATCCACAACCAAGAAATCAGCGCGATATCAAACGTATTTACTCAATCATCAAATCGGTTGTTCTTTTGAATGTCTGGCATCGTAAGCGTGAAGGCACAACGCTCTATGCTTCCAAGGAAGACATCGAGACGGGCTTTGAGATTTGGGATAAGATATCGCTGTTTCAAGAACTCGAAATATCTCCGTATCTTTATGAGTTCTACTCGCAGATCATTCTTCCTTTGTGGAATCGAGATCAGGTCGATGAATTCGGCATGCCTGTACCCGAAGAAAAGAAAGTCGGAGTGAGTCGCCAAGACATGCTCAAGCAATATGCCCACTTCTATGGCGGCAACCTTGGCATGTTCAGACTTCGCTATGACTACCTGCCAAACATTGAATCGGCTGGTCTTATATTCCAAGAACCTGATCCAAACGATCGTAGACAACTCCTGACGTATCCAGCAACTGCAATAAAAAAGCTTGAGAAAGCTGAGGTAATAAATAGTGCGTACGAGTCGGGGGTAAATACTGCCAACGTTGAAAATGAGATAAAAGCTGAAGATGTGCCTTTTTAAAGGATTTGCAATTACCCCACGAAGAAGGTAATACAGCAACACCCTTTATTAATTAACATTACCCACTTATGGCAACAAACATTGAATATTTCATGTATGCTCGCAAGTCTTCTGAATCAGAGGACCGACAAGAGCAATCAATCGAGGACCAAGTGAACAGGCTCAAAGAACGAGCCAACTCTCTTGGAATTTCTGTTAAGGAAATCCTTACCGAGGCAAAGTCAGCCAAACAACCCGGCCGACCTATCTTTAACGATATGCTTCGTCGTATTGAAAAAGGTGAAGCGAAAGGAATTCTTTGCTGGCAGATAAATCGCTTGGCACGTAATCCTATCGACAGCGGAAAGCTAAGCTGGATGCTTCAAAAAGGTATTATCCAATCCATTCAAACAATGGAACGAGAATACCTTCCCGATGATAACGTTCTGCTTTTCAGTGTTGAGAGTGGCATGGCCAATCAATTCATTATTGAACTACGCAAAAACACCAAGCGTGGTATGCATGGTAAAGCCGATCGTGGATGGTTCCCTTCGAAGGCACCTGCTGGTTATATCAATGAAAGACTTGAGCACACTATTTTGCCTGATCCTGAACGTTTTCATTTAGTACGCAAAATGTGGGACCTTATGCTTACTGGTAGTTACACTCCAAAGAAAATTGCCGAGATTGCGAGCAAGGAGTGGGGCTATCGGTCCCTGAAGAGTAAACACAGCGGTGGAGTGGAAATGGCACCGAGCGTGATATATAAAATGTTCAACAATATTTTCTACACTGGGAACTTTCATTGGGGCAAGAAAGTCTACAGAGGTAATCACAAACCAATGATCACTCTTGAAGAGTTCGACCGGGTCCAAGCTATTTTTGACAGGACCGGCAAGCCGAGAGCAAAGACTCATGAGTTTGCATTCACCGGACTCATTCGTTGTGGTCTATGTGGTTCAATGTACACAGCTACCGAACGTGCAAAGTTTAATAAAGGTACTGGCATAATGAAAAATTATGTTTATTACCATTGTGGTGGAAACAAAAAAGGTGCTAACTGCGAAAAGCGAAACCCTATCAATCTAACTGACCTCGAACAGCAAATTGAAATGCTTCTTGAGGAATACACCATACTCCCCGAGTTTGAGAGATGGGCTATCGAGGCACTGAATCGCAATAATGACAAAGAAATTGAGGACCGTACCAAAATCTACGAGATGCAACATAAAACTGTTGTTGAGTCGCAGACTGAACTAGATAACCTTACCAAGATGCGTTATCGGGATCTTATCGATGATGACACCTTCGTCAAAGAACGCGACATACTCAAAGAGAAAATAGCCCGATTACAAGCGAAACTGCGCGAAACTGAGGGACGTGCCTCAAAGTGGCTGGACCTTACAGAGCAGGTATTCAGCTTTGCATGCTTTGCTCGGAAGGAGTTCGTTATGGGTAATCTTCAGCGAAAGCGTGAGATATTCTCGGCACTCGGTCAAAACTTCTACATAAAAAATGGGAAAGTCTTTATCACAGCCAACGAATGGCTCCAACCAATCAAAGAAGCATACCCTGAATTTAGGGCTAAATTTGAGAGGTTAGGACTGAGAGAATACAGTTCTGTTGAGGCGCGAAATGTCGCTTTTCAACAACTGATTCTCGAATGGGGTGGCTAGAGAGAATCGAACTCTCGATATCGGCTCCACAAACCGAAGTTTTACCACTAAACTATAGCCACCATATTATTCCCCCATCTTACTTGTAAGTAGGAGGTTGCTCAGTTATACCAGATTTATGGTTAGTAAGTCTAGCGAGAGCATAGAACAACGAGGAGAGTCTATTCAAAAATGAGAGAGTCGCCGGATCGATTTTAAACTCTTTTGCTTCCACGCCAGCTATCACTCTTCGCTCGGCTTTGCGTGCAAGTGTACGTGAGACATCAAATAAAGCTGCGAGCTCTGTGCCGCCAGAAATGAAAAAAGTCTTGATAGGCGGAAGTTCCTTTTCAATCCAATCAGCCCATGCTTCCATCTGCAGAACTTTATCCTGTCCGACCTTCATATCGGCACCGGCGACTTCAGCTTGAACCGTGAATAAACAATTCTGAGTCCAGAGAACTATATCAGCCGGCTTTGCATCATCCACCAGCCAATCAACTTTTGCTGCAGCTAATTTTGCTAAGCCAAGAAAGGCACCGAGTTCATCTAGTGCACCAAGAGACTCTGTCTGACAAGAGCTTTTTGATTTTCTTTCACCTGGCTTGGATTTGAAATCCTTTGTGGTTCCAGAGTCACCTTTGCGGGTATAAAGCATGAGATAATTATATAACTTTATATGTGCGCGGGAGAAGACTCGAACTTCCATGCCCAAATGGGCGCTACCACCTCAAGGTAGTGCGTCTACCAATTTCGCCACCCGCGCGAATGTCTTTAAAAAGAACTCGTTCACTATAGCGGAAACAGCCTACTTTATCAACAAAAAAAGCGCTGGGCGCTTATTTTGCTTCTGTCTTTGCTTCCTCAACTGCCTCTGTCTTTTCGCCAACCTTTGTTCCTTTTTTAACAACATCAGTTGTAACAACTTCACCTTCGTATTTTGCTTCCATAATATGACGCATCTTACGACGAATCTCTTTTGCAGCCTGATCACGGACGAAGTAAAGCTTTGCACGGCGAACTTTAGAACGACGAACAAGCTCAATCTCGTCGATCATTGGTGAGTAGAGTGGAAAAATGCGTTCAACACCGATACCATCGATAACTTTACGAACAGTGAATGTAGCACCAGCTTCAGAACCATGCTTATGTGCCAAAACTAGACCTTCGAAAGCCTGGAGGCGGAATTTACCCTTGTCTTCCTCGATTTTCTGCCAAACACGAACTTGGTCACCTGTGTGAATATCAAGTTTCTTGCGTGCTTCTGCATTAACTGGGGTGACTATTTTGGTATTTGCCTTAGTTGTCATAGTGGAAAGAGCTTATCATATAGATAATAAATAATCAACAATACACAGGGTTTACGCCACTACCCCATCTTTTCTGCCTGCCTTTGATCTATCAGTAGCAGTAAGATACTTCTTTCTCAAACGAACATTGATAGGGGTGATTTCCAAATATTCATCTTCACGCATGAGTTCTAGTCCACGCTCAATAGTGAGTTCATAGTGAGGTACGAGCATGAGCGCCTCATCTTTACCAGAAGAACGCATATTACTCATAGCTTTACCTTTTGTCGGATTTACATCCATATCATCACCCTTCGCTGTATCACCAACTACCATACCCTCATAAACTTCAACAGCTGGACCGATAAAGAGACGACCGCGATCTTGGAGATTCCAAAGTGAAAAACCGAGAGATTTACCTGATGCCATAGAAGTCATAGAACCAGTCTCACGCTTTTCTATCTCACCAGCATAAGGTTTGAAATCGATAAAACGACTAGCGAGAATACCCTCACCTTTTGTATCGATGACGAAAACGTTTCTATAACCGAGCAGACCACGAGTAGGAATTTCAAAAAGAATGCGTGATTGACCATCTTTTGTTTTCATGTCTGTCATGACCGCTTTTCTCTTTCCTAATTTATCAATAATAGTACCTGTATATTCTTCAGGAATATCGATAGTGAGTTCTTCGAAAGGTTCAGACTTCACTCCATCGATTTCTTTCACAATAACTTGTGGCTGAGAAACTTGAAGTTCATAACCTTCGCGACGCATATTTTCGAGAAGAACAGCGATGTGAAGCTCGCCACGACCATAAACTTTGAAATAATCATTGGCAGAAAAATCAACTTTGAGACCAACGTTAACTTCCAATTCCTTTTCCAAACGCTCACGAATTTGACGACCAGTGACGAATTTTCCTTCGCGACCGGCGAATGGTGAATTGTTAACCAAGAAATTCAAACTGATAGTTGGTTCATCGATCTTGATAGAAGGTAGGGCTTCTGTAGCTTCATTATCAATAATAGTCTCTCCAATATAAATATCTGGTAAACCGGCAACCGTGATGATATCTCCAGCAAAAGCTTCTTTAACTTCAACACGCTTCTTTCCTTCAAAAGTGAAAAGTTTTGTCACTTTACCTGTAAAAACTTTGCCATTCAAAATATCTTTAACCCAAACATTCTGACCATCTTTGATGGAACCATCATAAATACGGCAAACCGCTAGACGGCCGAGGAAATTATCATAACCGAGATTGAAAACCTGAGCCTTGAGAGGTAAAGTCGCCTGTTCTTGAGTATTTGCTGGAGGAACATGAGAAAGGATACAGTCGAGAAGCGGCGTAAGATCTTTTGAATCATCGGTGAGTTTCATCTTGGCAATACCCTGGCGACCGATAGCATAAACTGTTGGGAAATCGATCTGAGCATCATGTGCACCAAGCTCAATAAAAAGTTCTAGAACTTGTTCATGAACCAGATTTGGGTTTGCCGCAGGCTTGTCGATCTTGTTGATGATAACGATTGGTTTCAAACCAAGCTCAAGAGATTTCTTCAAAACGAAACGAGTCTGTGGCATAGGACCTTCCTGTGCATCAACCACGAGTAAAACTGTGTCGATAGAACGAAGAACGCGCTCAACTTCTGAACCGAAGTCGGCGTGACCAGGAGTATCGACGATATTGATCTTTGTGCCTTTATAGATAACTGAGGTGTTCTTGGCGTAAATAGTGATGCCACGCTCCTGTTCAAGAGCGTTACTATCCATACTTCCCTCATCGCCGTGACCACACTGTGTCATGATGGCATCTGTGAGAGTGGTCTTGCCGTGGTCCACGTGAGCGATGATAGCTATGTTACGTATTTCTTGTTTTGGCATATTTATTAAAAGGTTGATTATAGTGTTCCGGAGTTGAGGAATAATTTAAACAAAAAATCGCTCAATAGTCAAGCGTAACACACTATATTTGATGGAATCTTACAATAACGCTAAATATTTACTTAAAAGAAAATCCACCAAGTTTCTACTAAAATTATGATGATAGAAACAACGGCTGACAAGAAAAACTTCCAGGCATGTTTTGGGTGAGAAGATTCGTGGTCCTTATATAGTAAATAAATCAAATAGACGGTAACGATGGCAATAAACACGCTCAAATAATGGTTCGGTTTAGATGAAAACCAAGTATATATAGTATCGAAAACACCCAAAACCGCTACACAGAATGGAAATAGTTTTCCTAACCAAGGAATCATAGTATTCCCATTATACCATTTTCTTTACACGCAAATTGAAAGTCTTTTGGCAGCGGTGCTTCTACACGCACATGTTCACCCTTAGGTGTATCAAACTCGATGGAGCGAGCATGGAGTGCAGTACGCTTAAACCCTAGCATCATGGGACGGTTTGGGGCATACAGAGTGTCTCCAACCACAGGATGCTGTATCGCAGAGAAGTGCACACGGATTTGGTGCGTACGACCAGTTCTTGGCTCCGCTTCCATTAGAGTAAATCTCTGTTTGCTTTCAGTAGAATCCTTATCGCGACCAGAAGAAACTCCTTCTAGCTTCATAGGAACAATAAAAGTGGCTAACTTGGTCCAATATGTCTCTGCTTCCCTCTCAATACCCCTTGATCCTCTACTAGCTGAATATCTACGAAAATCAGAACCACTGCGTCCAATCGGACGAGTGATGGTTCCGAATTCTTCTTTGAGATCTCCCCAAACGAAAGCGACATATTTCTTTTTAATAGTTCTGTCTTGGAATTGTTTTTTAAGAAATGTGTGACCTTTAGCAGTTTTAGCAATAAGAAGAACGCCGGATGTCTCGCGGTCAAGGCGATGAACGATACCGGGACGGATGATCTCTGTTCCATCAGGAGAGCGAGAAGGTTCACCAACATTCTTTGTTCGTGGATATTCTTTAATAACCCAATCAGTTATAAACGGTCCTTTTGATCTGCCATCTGGATGTACCATGATACCTGCAGGCTTATCAATAGCCACAATATCGCTATCCTCATATAGAATCTTAATCTTATTGCTCATAACATGAATATACGCTATTGTATCGGGTATAGCAAAGAAAATAGGTTCTGGTCAAAAATTTTAATTCACTTCGTGAATAAAAATCTTTTGAAAAGGGCGATTAGCTGTCTTGGCAGAAATCAACGGAATTGAAAAGGGCGATTAGCTCAGTTGGTAGAGCAATCCATTTACACTGGAAAGGTCACAGGTTCGAGTCCTGTATCGCCCACAGAGTTTTTATAAAGGGAATTAGATTTGAATCATCAACAAAAATCACCTCTAAAAATGAGGTGATTTTTGTTACACGATGATCTAAGGGTCAATTACATCTGTGTTGGAGCGACTGAAGTTGCACAATTCTTGCAATCTTTCTTGTGAGTAACCACGAGATAGATAGCAGCAAGGCCTACGAGAACGTAGACAATGCGTGAGATGATGTTTGACTGTCCACCAAAGATTGCTCCGATGTCCCACGAGAAAAGACCGACTAGAAGCCAGTTCAAACCGCCGATAATGACTAGGATAAATGAAACTGCATGTAATGCTTTCATGTTAATTAGATTAGCTTATTAATAATTGTTAAATGACCTTCCTAATTGTATCACGCCCCTATCACCAAAAAAAGCGGTTATGCACACTTAATCCACAGTTAAACTTAGGTATTTTAATTTTTAATTGGTGACTATCAAACTGTTATCGTCTATAAAGGCATCTATGTCTTTTCCAACATGAAGGAAGAAATTCATGCTGTATTTTATTGAACGCGTTCCGACTGGGATCGCAAATTTACCTGAATAATTGGTCCATGTATTCTCTTGAGAATCAACCACCGGAGATGATGATGTACTTATAACATTACCAGAACTATCCAAGAACTCTAGAGAAACTGAAGCATTGTCGTCAATCGTTCCTTGATTAAGGTTTTCCTCCCAGAAGCTTATAGAAGCAATAGATTTTCCACTATCTATTTTAGCAGCGGTAATTCCTTGATTACCAACCAAAGAAACTGTTTGACTTAACATGACTGCTTGAGAGCCACTCTTACCGTAAAAATCATATGCGCCTTTGTGTATATTGATTCCCCTATCAAATGAACCGTTGTTAACCGCGCCCAAACCTTCATCAGAGATCCAACCTGTCAGATTTCCATTTTCTGCGCCCGGATTGATGAGCAAATTTGTGGTGGTAGACATCATTAAGCCTAAACCTGTATTTCCTAAATCTTGTCCAGAAGTCGTTGGAGAAGTGCTCGAAGCTGTTGGAGCTAAAAGACTACCACCATTGAATGGACAGGCATAGACTGGAAAATCTGCATTGCCAGTTTCAATAGCTTTATTACTTGTAGCAGCTCCAAACATATTATGAATCCACTGGAAATAAGAATTAATGAACAGACTAAGAGCATTTCCGGCTGTTCCTACAGAGTGATTTTTTTTAATATAGGCCGGCATTTCGACCGTGGCGCATCTACACATATTATCTGAATCTGTGTGCATCATCTGCTTCATATCGCTTGGGGTATTAGCCGGTATTACATTATCAACAACGTCTTCTGAAATTGTACAGATAAAACCTAGATTGAGATCCCCATTATAAAATGCAAATGCTCCATAAGCCGTGACGCCCACAACTGCCAAGATGGCTATACCAAATAAACCTAAAATAATTTTACCAATAGACCATCCGCCACTCGCAGGAGATCCTCCAGTTACCGGATTTGAAGTGGAAGTGGGACTTGGATTTACAGATGGCATGTCTGGAAGTGGAGATATACCTTCTGTTGACGCACGGAAAGCCTCCTGAATATCTTCTGGTGTCCAACCTTGTTGTTGAAGGGTTTGAGTTACTGTATCAGCACTAACTCCTGCTACTAACTGAGATTGAATATACGAGATTATTTCTGGGGTGACCATATTTAGATTTTCGAATTAACACTCTTTGCCAAAGTCTCTAGAGATTGAAGCTCAGTTGAGGATAGACTACCACCAAAGACTGATCCTGAAACAATGACAGCGTATTGTCCATCTGTCGAAGTGAAGAGTATGGAATCTAGGGTTGTGCCTGAAACTTTTTCTGTACAATTTGAAGCCGGGAATCCTGTTGTGCTATCAATAGCTGTGCAGGTATATCCCTCAGAACCATATTGACCAACTGTAGTAGTATAACCACTCTCTTCTGACGCACTAAATAGAGTAAGACCGGTCGACACTTTTGTTGCCGAATCATGATAACTACACTTTAAGACCACGGCTCCCCTTGGTGGAAAACTCTGTACACCAGGCTCAGGAAGTAAATTTGCACAAGTTGGAGTTGATGCTGGGGCGGTTGCTACTGGAGCAGGGGTCGTCATAACAGCTGTATTTGCTGAACCAGATGATTGTGAAGACTGGCCTTTATCAGTTGGTTGATCAGAAGCGGTGTTTGAATTTGTAAACGAATTATAAGTACTCGAAGCTTGAGAATTATCAGCTTGTGGAGGCTGACTGCTGCTTGAATAATTTGAATAATAGATATATCCTCCTACAGCAATAACTACGACGACTCCGAGAACAATCCAGAGAGGAGCTATACCCTGTTGTAATTTTGTCTTCATGTGACTTTAAATTTTATTTGCTATTAAAGTGGCCAGTTGAACTAATTGTGCCTCGGTCATCTTTGTAGTTCCATTGATTTGTACGGCTTGGTCATCTTTAATAAATTCAATGTGAGGATTTATTGCTGGAGCCAAACCATAACCATAATAACAAGAGACATCTCCGATGTTCTCAGAGTGAAGATTATGCGCATATTGGCTATCGTACATCTTTCCCGCGCAATCGTTTTTAATATCATTTATTTCAGCTTGATCATTCGGCAAATAAACGCCAAATCCGGCTCTATTTATGTCCGAAGAAGTCCAGTAAAATGCACATTTGGTTGTCTGGTTTGAATTATTAGTAGAAGCTCTATTATCTACTGTTACATTAACTCCTGTGACACCAAAAATTGAGCTTATGTCTCCAGCACTAACATATTGACCACAATCTAGACCGTTGCTCGGTGCGGAAATTGGTGGAGTAGTATTAGTAGAGGCCTGTTGATTAACTCCGCTGTTACCAGAGAAATGAGCCAAGGCTAATAGACCGCCTCCTATTACTATAACCGCTCCTATAATCCAAAGTAATTTATTCATAATTTTATAAGGCAAAACTTACCAAGGATAGTATGACGTCAATTTTGTTGAAACTGACTTTGCATACCAATAATATACGACAACCTGTACGACGAGACTTATGACCCAACCAATAAATAATCCGCCAAAACTTGTCACTGCATATCCTGCGGAAAGCGTAGCTAGAGTTGCCCCAAGACCAAGCATACCCAAAAGCCCAAAGATAGCACCGATTATAAAGAACACGATGTATGGCTTCCAGAATAAAGTGAACATATCATGGATGTATTTAGACAGAAACGGTGTTCTCTTGACCCAGTTATGAATAGGATCGTAGAGGAAATAAAAGATCGCTCCTCCTATAGCTGCGCCAATAACGCCGAAAATAATAGCACTAACTAGAGCGAATACGTTGAATGAACCGCCATACTGTGATAAATGCATAGACGAAAGAATCATCCCAACAAAAGCATTAACGACATACATCACTGCACCATATATTGCAAACGTCTTTATAGTCGTCATGAATTTATCGTTTTTCTGTAAAGAATCTACCGAAAATCCTGAACCTGTTGGTTGTGGACTTGGTGGAACTGGTGGAACCTGATTATTCTGTGGGGGCATGTTGATTTAAATTACTTATTTTAATAAAGTTTTACTACAACTATTATACTCCCTTAAACCTATTTGCAAAATAGGTTGTTGGCAAAATATCGACAAAATATGGCTCTATCGTGTCCTCCCGGTAGGAATCGAACCTACATCAAGAGCTTAGAAGTCTCCTGTTCTATCCATTGAACTACGGGAGGGATGGATCCTTTGGGCCTGTATAGCCACTGCTTAACAATACCCTTTCGTTAGCTCTAGCGTCAAATGCGTCGATAACTTTTTTTAGTAACTGCGTATCAAAATTTGGTTTATTGCTGACAAGAATATTTGTGCCGTGTGAATCTAGACTAGCTTCTGTGTTCGTATACACATATGAACCCACGCCTATTAAAAATATAGAACCTAAAAGAGTCACCGATAATATGATCACCCAATCAGTGAAAGCGTCAGTGCCTATATTATTTTTAAATTTTGGTTTAAAAGATATTTTCTTCATAAAATTATTTCATTATAGAAACCTGAATATCAAATGAGGCATTCCAAGTATTCGCTGATTTTGGATTGGTACTTACACTATCAAGTCTGACATGACTAACAGAAATAATATAAGGCATATCCTCAGCCAAATTCAAAAGGCGCATGACAGATACCCATGAGCCGTGTGCAGACACATGAGCATGAGCGCTACCGATGGTTCCTGTCGCCGCATTCGTCAAAGAATCCGCATCTATAGAAGTTATCGACAAAGTGCTGCCAGAATGTGGACCCAATGCTTCAATAGCAGTTATAAAAGAAACTATATTATCTGAAGATACAAAGAAGGTATTCAACTCATTTCTATTCGCCAAAGTTGATGATGCTAGATTTGTTAGCATTTTAGCTTTAGAAGCATTGTTTTGTTCGTTTACCAGAAAATCTATAGCTGTGCCAGCACGATCAACAGAGGCGCCAGTAGCTCCATACATATATCCATACAATGATATAACCACCAACAATATAGCTATAGCGAAAATCAGTAATGGTATGTGGCTGAATTTATTTTTCATTGCAGTACTTCATTAATCTGAATAGAAAAAGATATCTTCGAATCCTGAGCTAGAGTTGATAACGGTAAATCAACAGAAGTTTTGCCTGGAAGGCTTTGCAACCTAGCTTTGAAAGCAAGCAGATCATCACGTGTTCCGGCAACACCAGAAACTACGGCAGTTACTGTATTTGCTGAAGGATGTTCTAAAGCGAAAGACGTTAAAACTATGTTGCCGCGAAGGGCGACTATTGAACTCACTACTTTAGCATAAATATTTGAATTTATATTGCTTGAAACCGTGTTCAAAAGCGCCGAGCTAGCTAACAATTGTTTCTGAATGGCCGTTACCGTAGCGTCATCAGATGTTTTCTGTAGATCAGCTACTTGTCGTAAGTGTATTCTTTCTTCAATGGATGAATATATATAAGCCGGAAACAATGAAGCTATTCCGACCACAAGGCTAACTGATATAAAGAATATAAGGACAATCAGAGCACGAACACGATACTCTCGTACAAGACTGCCCTTCTCTGAATTTGGTAGGAAAGTGTAATTCATATAATGATCATAGAGCTAAACCGGCAGCAGAAGTGTAATCGAATGAATCTATTTTATCTATCGGCGGGACATAATTGTCTGTATCTAAAATATCGCGCCATACATCTATTTCTTCGACCTGAATTATATCTGAAACTTTCGGTCGAAGCATGCCAGTAACTAATTCTGTATTATGACCAGTGACTATAACTTTCTTAAGAGATCTGTTTTCACCGTTATTTCTAGTCAACCAATAAGAATAAACCCTACGAACCTCATCAGCTAGAATATCGACGTATTTAGATATATCAGATTCAGTCGATCCGGCACCAATGGTTGAAGTAAAACCAATAGCCCCTTCGGAGTATATATACGCTCCAGTCTTTGTCTTCATTGAATGGATAATCAGAGCATCATCTAAACCTTTATAATAAACGGCTCTCGCTACAGCACGCGGTATAGTCTCAAAAGCGATTGGGACTATACCGGCCTTTTTAAATATAGATATCATGTGTTCTATATAAGTCCTTGGAACTGCAGAAACACTAGCTCTCCATGGGTGGTTATGATCTCCTGGCAATAAATCGAAAGTAAAAACTGTATCTGCCGCAGAGAGCGGAATATTTTCTTCAAGTTTGAACTCAATATTTTGACTGATAGTTTCAGTATCGCCAGGAGGAACCTCTATCTCAAACAAATAAGCTTTCTCTTCTGGAATTGAAAGCCTTGCGTAGAATAGCTTATTCTTTTCAGCTACCTCAGCTAAAGTGGCTATAAATTTGGCTTCATCCCTGACATCACCATTCTCGATAATTCCAGGTTCTAATGGAACCAAACCATATTTAGTTATTTTCCTACCACCGATAGGTCTAGAATATTCTATAAAAGATATAGTATCGTCAGATATATCGATGCCTGTGTGAGGCATCAAAAGAAACTTTGGAGGAGGAAAAAGTTTAAAGAAAAGAGATGAATGCATCCCCAATATTGTATCATACTCTTTTTCTAAAAATCTCTCTTAGAGCGGGAGAAGCTGACACTATTATTATGACTATGACTGCGGGTATAACATAACGATCTGGATCTGGAATGATAGAGCCAAAACCAAAACCTAACCAAAGCATGAGCTCTGTCCAAGCTAAACCGCCTATGACATTGAAGCTTATGAAAGTCTTGTAAGTCATATTCCCCACGCCAGCAACTATAGGTGCAAAAGTTCGGATTATCGGTATAAAACGTGCAAGGATAATGGTTTTCTTGCCATATTTTTCATAAAAATTCTGTGCTCTAGCGATATGTTTCTTATCAAAGAAAATCGAATCCTCTTTTGTAAATATGGCTGGACCGACTTTTTTACCAAAAGCATAGCCAACAGTATCACCAAGAACGGCCGCCAAGAAAGTCCCAATGAGCAGCCAAGCAAAAGAAAGTTGATGTTGCGATGCCAAAAAACCAGCCGTGAAAAGAAGCGAATCGCCGGGCAAGAAAAAACCAACGAATAAACCTGTTTCAGCAAAAATCACTCCGATGACACCAACTATGCCCAACAAAACTATGAGGGTATGTGGATTTAAAAAAGAAAGCATAGAAAACTAGTATAACATTTATTTTTTGACGTCTTTATTTTTGTCTAAATATGCCTGCAAAATGAGCGCTGCGGCTGAGGCATCTGTCATATTATTTTTCCCTTGAAACCTTTCGGCTTGCTGACTAGTCATAAATTCTAATTCTAGATGAACTATGAGTCCTTTTGATTCTAATTTTTCTTTTAAAGCTAGCGCTTCAGGTAAAATCTTATTTGGTTGCCCTTTATAGTCACGAGATTCGCCAATAATAATCTCTTTTACACTATTTTTATGTGCCAGTTCAACAATTTCATCTAGATTGTTCTTTGAATGTGGCAAGACAATCAAAGGAAGGGCGAACTGGCCTGCTTCGTCAGACATGGCAATGCCGATGCGTTTTGTACCATAATCTATACCGAGTATTCTCATAAGACTATATTATGTCAAAATTAACTTTGGGTAAAACAGATACGGATACAGATCTGCGCGTATGTAAACATTCTTTGAGTAAATATGCGGATGTGTCAGTAACGACAAAAAGCCAGTCATACGCTTTTGGTTTTGTTTTCTTAACTACATAACCAGACGAATTAGAATGTATTCTCCTTAAGTCAACTTCATTGCTGCTTGTATAGCGTACTTGGACTTTTTTTAGACTATCCCCAGTATCCACTACAACATCATATGGTGCAGACTCTGTAATTGGTAGCAAAACATCGAAACCCATCTTTGTAAAAATAGTTATCGATTGAGCTACAGCCATGTCCCCTTTCTTTTGTGTAATTCTCATGTAATTTAAATTATAGACGGTATTGCATACCGATGCAAATAAGAAAACTTTTCTTTTTAAGAAAATATGCTACTATGCCCAAACATGGATGGGTGGCTGAGTGGTCTAAAGCAACAGTCTTGAAAACTGTCGTCCTCGCAAGGGGACCGTGAGTTCGAATCTCACCCCATCCGCAACTTAATGTTATTCACAGTCTTTGGTAATAATTAGTGTTATAATTTCCACATGGCAACAGATGCTCTTATCTCATGGAATGCTCCGGCGCATTTCTATATTGAAAAAAAACAAGATTGGTATTGGGTGGTTGGAATCATCACTCTAGCCTTAGCTGCAGTTTGTATTATCTTTGAACAGATAATACCAGGTATCTTTGTAATAGTTGCCGCTGTTGCACTAGTCCTACATTCATCAAAACCACCGAGACACATACATTGTGAAATTAATGACCGTGGCATTATCATCGATAATGTTCTCTACCCTTTCTTATCGCTTGAATCGTTTTGGATCCCTCACGACGAATTTCCTCACAAGCTAATATTAAAATCTCGTAAGATGATCATGCCGCTCATTGTCGTCTTTATTGAGGAAATAGATCCTGAATCAGTTCGAGAAATACTTCTTAGGTATATTGCTGAAACTGAACATAATGAAAATTTTTTGAAGCATCTTTTAGAGAAATGCGGTTTCTAGAGCATATTCACCGATCTTTGTGCGCTTAATTTTCCAAGCAAGCGCTTTTGTACAAAGTGATTCACCTAATTTTTGAGCCAATGTTCTCATATATGCACCTGACGAGGATTTTACATGCAGTTTAATGATCGAGAATTGATTGAGGTGCATATCATAACCGTCCTCATTTTTTAATAGATTATTCCAAAAATTAATAATTTCCTTCTGACGAAAATCACCTTTAACTTTACCGATACGCTTTATCGCAGTCTCAACTAATTTAGTTTGATTGATGATCTCTTTACTAATAAAATCTATTGAGTAAATCTCAATTTCCTTCTGAGGGATCTCATCTTCATTAAAATCAATCAACTTGCCCTCTTTCGCATGCATAAACATCGGTTTACCCTTCATTGGTTTCGATGAAAAAGCTGGGTATTTTTCAGTACGTTTACCGATAAGCATATTTATTTTCTCTTGAATCAATTCCAGAGAAATATCTTCAAACTCAAAACTCCTCATATCATATTTTCCTATTATTCCTAAAATATCACCGGTATCACTGCCTACACCGAGCAAGACTTCAACATCATACTCTTTGTCCAAACCTAAATATTGTCCTTTTTTCTTGCACTCATCACCAAACAAAATCAAAAGCAGGCCTTCTGCCATCGGATCGAGGCGCCCTGCATAAGTCATTGGCGATAACAAATCTATACCCTTTTCTAAACGAAAAGACTCCAATGCTTCTAGAGGGGTTTCTCCTTCAAGTTTATTAATCACATACATCTAGTGCCCTCAGTAGGAATCGAACCTACATTGCAAGATCCGCAATCTTGCGTCCTATCCATTGAACGATGAGGGCATGAACAGGCGGAACTAAGCGAGCTTCTTCAGAGCTGCCATCACGCGAGATTTACTGCGTGAACCGGCATTGCCCTTTATGTAACCAGTCTTAACTGCTTTATCAAGAGCTTGATAAATGACTGGTACGAGTTTAGTAGCTTCAGCTTTATTCTTTGCCAAAACGAGCTTACGAAAAGCTTTTATGTTTTTTTCGATCTCTGACTTACGACGTATATTGAAAACACGCTTGTTCTTTGACGCACGGAGAGCCTTTTTTGCTGAAGATGTTATAGCCATATGATTTAAATGCCCTTGAAAGGTAACATAATGCTTAAAAAATGGCAAGAATGTACCGCCAAAAGGTTTAGCCTGCTATAATCAGGGCATGATATCTACCCTGCGCGGACAAATCACTGAAACTGGCAATAGATATGCTGTGGTTGAAGTCAACAATATCGGCTATAAAGTATTTCTGACTGAAGACTCTGTACATTCATTAAAAAAGGGTTCTGAAACGAGTCTCTTCATTCATCATGTTATCCGTGAAGATGCTAGCGACCTATACGGCTTCACTTCTCGTAAAGACCGTGACTTCTTTGAACTTCTCATCAGTATTTCTGGTATTGGACCAAAGAGTGCCCTCAACATAATGTCCTTGGTTTCTAGCGATACTCTTGTCGGAGCCATCCGCTCTGGTTCAACTTCACATTTAGTTAAAGTCTCTGGTATTGGCAGAAAAACTGCCGAGAAAATCGTCTTGGAACTGAAAGATAAGCTAGCACCATTTGCCCAAGACCATGGCAGCAGTGATTTTTCTGCAGATGTATCGAGTGACATGGACGCCATCGAGGCACTCAAGTCTCTTGGCTTTAGTCAGGATGAGTCGCGTGAAGCTTTGAAGAAGATTGATAAGAGTATTTCTGCTACAGGAGCGAAAGTGAAAGCGGCTTTGAAGTTGTTGGGATAAAAAGGTTTAAGAAAGCAAAAAAATATAAATATGATACAGTATCATCATGCTCGATACTGTCCTAAACAAAACACGAAAATTCATTCCTCAGTCAGTTTTTAAAATAGGCAATCCTATATACCACTGGACAATGGCTTTTACAGCTGCCTGTGTATATCGCTTCCCTTCTAAAAAGATCAAAGTCATTGCTGTCACTGGAACAAAAGGCAAAAGCTCAACGGTTGAAATCATCAACGCCTTTCTAGAAGAAGCTGGTTACAAAACCGCAGTCTCAAATACAATCCGTTTCAAGATCGGGGATGTCACAACTGAGAACCTCTACAAAATGAGCATGCCAGGCCGTTTCTTCATGCAAAGATTTCTCCGTAAAGCCGTCAGGGCGAAATGCGACTATGCAATCATTGAGATGACATCTCAAGGCGCTATAACTTTCCGTCACCTTTTTATAGATCTAGACGTCTTCGTTTTTACAAACATTTCTCCAGAACATATCGAAGCTCACGGTTCTTATGAAAATTACATCCATGCCAAATTAACTTTAGCTCGATGCATATCCACATCTAAAAAGAAGAATTCAACTCTAATAGTTAACGCTGATGATAAAGAAAGTAACAAATTTTTGAAATTCGATGCCGACCAGAAGATCACATTCTCAGTATCTTCAGTAGAGCCTTATGAGATAAAAAGGCATGGTCTAACATTCACGTTAAATGGAAAAACTGTTCATTCTCACCTCTCCGGATTATTTAATCTATATAACATTTTAGCTGCTATAACAGCTGCAAAAAGCCAGAATGTGACAGACGAAATAATAATAGATGCATTGGATAAATTCGCTGGCATCCCCGGTCGCGTACAAAGAATTGAAGCTGGCCAAGATTTTTCAGTCATAGTCGACTATGCTCATACCCCAGATTCTTTGGAAAAGTTATATCAAGTTTTTCAATCATCCAGAAATATCTGCATCCTTGGCGGAACAGGTGGCGGTCGTGATACTTGGAAGCGCACAGAGATGGGACGCATAGCTGATGAATATTGTGATGAAATCATTCTGACAAATGAAGACCCTTACGATGAAGACCCTAGGGGCATCGTCGATGATGTTGCAAAAGGTATTCCATATGCACCAACCATCATTATGGACAGACGCTTGGCTATTCGCGAAGGCATAAAACGCGCTAAAACAGGCGATTCTGTAATCATCACCGGCAAAGGCACGGATCCATATATCATGGGTCCTGAAGGATCAAAGATAGATTGGAGCGACGCTAAGGTTGCTCGTGAAGAACTCGAAAGAATTTTGGTTAAATAATCTGCACGCCAAAATTCTGATTTAGAAATTGAAGTGTTTTTGCTCCGACGATTCCATTATCTTTTGTTATGCCGTACTTGGACTGGAATATCTCTATGGCTTTTTTTGTACAAGCTCCTATCACTCCTGTTCTCGGACAGTCATTTTTATTTGAGCCTGCTGGTGGATATTCTCCATCAAAAGATAATGCTGTCTGCAAAGCAAAGATGTCTGGTCCTTTCGTTTTGCCAGTCAAAATTGGTTTTGTCCATGAATATGGCAAAGCTACTGTGTCATATGAGCGGTCCAAAGTCATACCTGTCGCTGGGTTGAAAAAATCTTCTAACCCTAGATAAGTCTGATAAGCCAAATCTTTCAAAGCTAAACTGCGGGTGGCAGAGTCTGCAAACTGTGGTTCATATATGTAACCATACTCTATCAGCATGCTAGCGGAATTTGCAGTGTTATCAGCGCCTATAGCGATCAAATCTTGTTCGTTAACGATACCAGACGATTCGGCTGGCAGATCACTTACTGGATTGTATTCTGATAGTTTTTTGAAGACACTTAGAGCTATAGCTTTCGTGGTAGAACTATTTCCATATTGGTTATCTGGTACATAAATAGCGAAACCAGAATGTTTTCCTGGAATATTATAACCATGTTCAGTGTCATCATTGAAATGGATATGAATAGTGATGTCTATATCATTTTCATTCGCCCATTTAGTTATTCCAAACAAACGAATTGCAACATCTTTAGCAGCAGTGTTGTGAACAATATTTTTTGTAGATCTGGTGCTTGATCCTATAGAAATAAGATGGCGAGTCTCAGCTAAAGCTGCTTTTTGCCAAGCAATGATAGCATCCCAATTATTTTTGAAATAATCAGCGAAATCTGGCTTCCAATTATTTGTATCACGAGTCTGAAAAACATCGTAATGTGAATCTGTATTTAAATACCCGTATAGATCATTCGCCAATTCAACCGTCATGTCTCTTTCTTTTAAATCTCTAAACTCTGCTCCGCCATAATTCGGCTCGTGTCCTGGCACAATCAATATACGAACTTTTGGTGGAATAGCTGAGTTAGTTGAAGTCGCTGTATTAGTTGCATTTAAAGCAGATAATTGATCATAGTGAGCCTGGAGATCAGAAACAGTCTTTGGATTATGGCTCAAAATAACTGCCGCTAACTGGCTACCCGCCCTCGAAACCAAAGAAGAAACATCCTTTATTTGCGTACCAAAATGAGTGGTGATTGCTGGGACACCAAATACTGTCAAAGCTATTAGAGTTGCAAGATAATACCTCACGTGTTTATTATACATTATGCCTGAACTTCCAGAAGTACATACAACTGTCACAGGTTTGTCCAAAACCATCGTCGGCCATAAAATAGTAGATGTCTGGACTGACTATAACAGTCCATATTTCAAAGGCTCAGATACCATCAAAGATCCGATATATTTTAAGTATTTCAAGAAAGAAATTCTGGGTAAAAAAATAATTTCTGTTAGTAGACGCGCCAAGAATATTTTGATTCATCTAGAATCGTCAAAAAAAGCTAGTGTCAGCGACACCATTTTGATTCACATGAAGATGACTGGTCACATCATGGTTGGTAGATACATTTTTAATAAAAAATTAAAAAAAGGCAGTTCCGGTATATGGACTCCGGCAACAGACGAAAGAAAATCTCTGCATGATCCATATAATAGATTTATCCATTTTGTCATCAGCCTTTCGAATGGTCAGCAATTAGTCTTATCTGATACAAGAAAATTTGCAAAAGTAACGCTCATAAATTATTCAATGACCAATGATGCAATGATGCAATCAAACGAGTCAACGCACCTCAAAGATCTCGGGCCAGAACCATTAGAAAAAAGTTTTACTTTCAATGTATTCAAAGAGCGCCTGAATCTAAAACCAAACGGAAGGATTAAAACTGTTCTCATGGACCCAAGTGTTGTTGTTGGAATAGGCAATATCTACAGCGACGAGGCCTTGTGGCGGGCAGGCATACATCCGGAAACGCGTGTTAAAGACATAGATGATGCGCTGTTAAAAAAACTTTACTCATCAGCTTTAGCTGTGCTCAGAAAAGGCATAGATTTCGGAGGTGACTCGATGTCTGACTATAGAAATGTCGATGGTGAGCGCGGAAAATTTCAAGAGCAACATCAGGTTTACAGACGTAAAAATGAAAAATGCACGATGATTATCGGCGGTAAAAGATGTAAAGGCATCATTCAAAGAAAGGTTGTCGGCGGTAGAAGCGCTCACTTCTGTCCTATTCATCAAAAACTATTTATCTAGCAGTCTATATAAAAATATCCCTGCTGAGATAGAGACATTCAATGATTCTTTCTTCCCTCTCATAGGGATTTCGGCTATAACGTCAGAAACTTTCAACAAGTCTTTCGATACGCCATCGACTTCATTTCCGAGAATTATAACAACCTTATCTGTATCTTTGATTTTTATATTTTTGTAATCAACAGAACTCGAATCTTGCTCAAGTGCAATGATTTTAAAACCTTCCTTCTTGAGTTTTTTAATTAAAATTAATCCACCATCAATATGATCCCATTTAATAGAATCTTCTGCACCAAGAGATACCTTGGCGAAGTCTTTTCTTTTATTACCAAAACGATCTAGAGGTGTTGGTGTCGTGCCTAGACAATATATCTTTGAAATGCCTAGCGTTTCAGTTGTGCGGAAAATAGAGCCAACATTATGGATGCTTCTTATGTTGTCTAGAATCAGATTAATCATTGATGAATTAAGTTTATAATGACATAATAGCGATATAATCATAATAATCAAATCTATGCTTTCAATCTTTCCATCCCTTTTAACTTATGAGCAAGTCGGTCCAACAATCATTCGTCTCGTCTTGGGTATAGTCTTAGCTTACTTCGGTTATAAAAAAATGATGCATAAAGGCATGAGCTCTGGCAGCAACGCACGTGCCTATGGTGCAGTGGAGATTATTATAGCCATCTTCTTAATCATCGGACTCTTCACGCAGCTCGCAGCGCTTTTGAACGCAATCATCCTCGTCATCAAACTCGGCTTCAAGGCACGCGATAAAGCTTTACTCAGTGATGGTATCAACTATTACATCCTTCTTCTCACCATGGCTATCGCTGTTGTCTTCATGGGTCCAGGATTTTTAGCTTTTGATCTACATCTATAAGCGTTAAATTAAAATAAGATTACAATACAGCATAAGATGGAGTAGATTTTTCTGCAGTTTCTTGCTAGATTAGTCAAATCACTCGCGCCCATAGCTCAGGTGGTAGAGCAACTCCCTTTTAAGGAGTGGGTCGTTGGTTCGAATCCAACTGGGCGCACAACTTGACATATACCTATATTAATTGTAACATACTACCGAATAATATTTCTGCAGTTCTCCAAATAAAAACTAAACCAAAGGAAAAAAATACAGTTATGGAAGCACAAATGTTCGTTACCCAAGCGAAGCGGTTACACTCTTCGCAAGTCGCATTCATTACCTTCAACAAAGACGGCATTATCGGTGTCAGTCGCCTCATTGGACTTACTCGTTCTTGTCCTGGGGTGAGCATTGCTACCGGAGATCTGAGCGCGATTATGGCCGTGGAAATGAGTCGGGATTGGGGTCATGACCGAAACCGAACTGTCCAAGTCTGTGGACTGACAAACTCAGATCCTGCCCTCTTGGCACCGATTGCTCGGGATGTCGAAAAAATCGCAGTGCCTGAGCATGCCGCCAAGGCTCTCTTCACAACCCGCACAAGAATGTTTGAGGAGGCTGCAGCAAAAATCACTCGCGATGTCATCACGGATGAACTCCGAAAGGAAGTCGAGGATTGGGGACTTAACATCTTCTCCGATCCAAGAATGTCCCTCAAGGATAATCTTCCCGGCATTGACTTCACGATACGTAACATGGACAACGAAACCATTTTCAGCGTCATCTTGGACGGCTGGAGCGGACGATTGTTCGTTAATGGCGAATGGGGCAACTGCTGTTACACGCAACCGCGCCAGCTTCAATTCATCATCCGTAAGAACCTTGAGGCCTGCCTGGAAAAACTCACTGCAGCTACATAGTGATTCAACACAAACAAAAGGGACAACACAATTCTGTGTTGCCCCTGATTTTTTGTAGATTATTTACCAATTTCTCACCACCTCAAATGGCGACAACCCTGAGATACTGGTAATTTCAGTTCTAACTTCATTGAGCTGGGCACATACTAAACTTTATTGTGGTCTGAGAGAAGCTGGAAGATTAGGAATTGTTTGTTTTGCAATACTTAATAATTGAACTATTTTTTGTTGATCTGTAGCCAGAACATTATCACCCATCCACATTAATCCGTTAACATACTTGGTAAAGAAAAATAGGCGTGGCTGCATTTTTCCATATTTTACAATTACTAATTCATAACCCGGACCTTCTATAGGACTTGATACGACTGCGGTATCTTCTGCACTCGTATTGGAGAATATGTCCCATGGGCCTACTGGACCTAATGGATTAGAATTTTCTGATTTATATCCAAAAGCAACAGCAAACGCGCCAACCGTCATGTTAGAGTAGCCGTAATAACATGTGCTGCTACTGATCGTCCCTCCCTCAATAATATCAGCTGACAAAACTGAACGCACAACTTGTTTAGGAAATATACTACAGAGATCTGTTGGCCAGGTTGTAGTTGCATTTGCATAAGAATAAGATGCAAAAGGAGGTACTTTATATGGCTGCTTGTAATATGGGTTATATGGAGGATTTGTCGTTGTAGTAACTGAATCAACAACTATTCCTGTCGTGCCAAAAACTGAGGTTAGTGTGATCGGATAAGGTACCAATGATTGGAAAAGATTGCCACCTTTAGTTGTTGTGCTCACTGGTGTCTGCGAACTATAAGTAATTATTGGATAGTTATTAACACTTACAGGAGTATTCTGAACCGCAGTCGTAGAAGGATTTACGGGAGTAGTTGTTGTGACAGTAGCTGTGTTTGATGAACTAC
>Ga0208387_1000011_pt1 | contig 118532 bp, 124 predicted proteins | sample CryBogCBH27Jul09_FD_184611 | JGI IMG/M metagenome (GOLD analysis project Ga0208387, IMG submission 184611) | Freshwater microbial communities from Crystal Bog, Wisconsin, USA - CBH27Jul09 (SPAdes) | ecosystem: Environmental > Aquatic > Freshwater > Lake | place: Crystal Bog, Wisconsin, USA...
ATAATGGCACAGGTTGGAGCACCTGATGTGTCTGTATCTGATTGTTGAGCGTGAATGATTGATGGAATCAAACTTGTGGCTAATATGACTAAGGCTAATAAAGAGTTGTTTAGTGTCGTTTTCATATGACTAATAATATCATGAGTTTTCTATTTTTAATATGGTCAAATATTATAATTATCAGAAATAAATATTATCCGCACAAAAAACAAGGTTACAATCTTAGAAATGGTGGACCTTAGTGAATGACATTAGAACCTATTGCTTGGAAACACTCCTTATTTAACATTCATTGTCCAAATATATTTGTTCCTGAAAGAATCTTTGACATCTTCCCTTACCTTTTCATCTGAAATAATCTTCAAAGAAGAAAATGCGTAGCTATCATCATAGAATGGAGACTTATCTATTTTGAAACCAAAACCTTTGAAGAACTTCTCTGCATCAGCCTGATTTTCAAAACTATTTTCAGTTGTATCACTATTTGTACTTTCTACTATCTTACTCATACCAGTCTTAAATATATCCGCAAATCCTTTACCAAAAGCTAATATTGTATTCTGCCTATTTTTCTTATCAACTATATCTGAAGTTATCCAGACACCACCATTTTTAGATAGAATTTTAAAGATATTCTCTGCTAGAATTTTTTGTTCATCTTTACTCAAATATGGAACCAAACCTTCACAACTAACTACAAAAGGTTCGTTACCAAATGGTTTTATAGCATTCAACAACTGGTCTAAATTCAAAACGTTAACTTCCTTAAAATATAGATTCGATCTATTTTCAGACTTTTCTTTCAATATACCCAATATTACAGACTCACTCTCTTTAATCATTTCTGGTAAATCAGTAGCTACATATTTTACTGAAGGATCCTCTGTCATTATGAGCCCTCTAGGCAATACACCAGCTGCTAATTCTAATATATTCTTTAGTCCAGTCTTTTTTATCTCTCTGTCTATTGCCTTATATCTAGTCTCTGTCGTTGTTGAGACATAGTAAAGCATTTCTGACAAATGATCACCAAATAATTCAAAGGAAACTGCCTCGGCATCAACTGCATCAGAAATTTCTTTTGAATAAGGAATATCTGATTTTGTTCTTGCATAAGCAACTAACTTCGCCGTAGGACTAATCAAGTGATGGTCTGTTCTATTTTTCATAGAGTAATACTAGCACATCTAAATTAAAGACAACTATACCAAACTATATGAAATTGTAATTGTGGTGGAAGTGGGCGGAATCGAACCGCCGTGCAAACGAAGTCGATTGGACGAATCTACGGTGGTAGAAATCTTTGAAGTTTAATAGTTGCGCTCTAAAGAAAGCAAAACACGTAACTACGATCTCTTTGTTTCAGGATATAGAGTGAGAAGCTCTATATGCCCTACATCCAAGTTATTACGCCTTGCTTATAGTTAGGATCCCTATAAGTAGACGGCCTCGTTAAACGAGAGCGAATTGAAAGTCTTTGGCTCCAAAAAATGGAGAAACAATAGATTTAGCAATTAGAATTTCCAGCAGATTTACGAGTTACTGGAGCTCGCACCGCACGAACAATGACTGACGCTTGTCGATACCATTCACTCCCATGTCAACGATCCTTCATCACTCTACTCATCTCTCGATTTGCCTCGCGCTTCTTCGTGGTTTCTCTTTTATCATGCTTCTTCTTTCCACGAACAGTAGCGACAGTAACCTTGATGAGATTACCTTTAATATACACTGAAATTGGCACTATTGTCAATCCTTTGCCATTTCCCTCTCCAAGGTTTGCCAGTTGTGAAATTTCTTTTTTCTTTAAAAGAAGACGGCGATGCCTGCGAGGTTCATAATCTTTCGGAGTATTCTTTTCTTGATATGGCGGAATGAGCATATTTTGGATATATGCCTCGCCACCACGGATGATCACATACGATCCATCGAGAGAACCGTGTTTAGCTTTGAGAGATTTCACTTCGAAACCAAGCAGCTCGATGCCAGCCTCGTATTTCTCGAGGATTTCATATTCAAAATGAGCTTTGCGGTAATCTATGAGAATCATGTCTAAATGGTATCACATTGCTCTTGTATTTATAAATAGACGAGAGTAGTATCGAAATAAACACAGAACCAAAAAATAAAATAACTTTATGAAAGCTCTGATCGTTGGACATGGAAATGTTGGCAAAGCATTATCACAGGTGCTTTCAACGAATGGTTGGGAGCACTCTTTTTTTACAAGTAGAACAGTCAATGCTGAATTCATTCGGCTGGCAAAATGGGCTGATGTAATATTCATCACTATGACAACCAAAGGAAGAGGAGAAGAAGCTCTTCCCTACTACCTCTGTTGTGTCGAATTAGGCAAGATAGTTATCACTGCTGAAAAAGCAGCCCTAGCATACCATTGGGAAATACTTCGTCCGCACTTGAATAGGGACATCGGTTTCACCACTACTGTCGGCGGAGCGAGCGATATGCTCTCGCTATTCAACAGAAGAAATTCTGATGAGATTGGTAGCGTCGTCGGCATCATCAATGGGACGATGAACTTTCTGTCTTGGTTCATACAGACAGGACAAGGCGACATCAATGACGCCTTACGGGCGGCCAAAGGAAAAGGTCTTTTAGATTCGCGTTCCTCTTCATTGTGTCAGAGTATGGATGAAGAGATTGCTGATGCCTTGAAAAAGAGCGTCATCATATTCAATCACGCTGGTCTCGGACCCAACCATCTATCCACAACAATTCAGCTACTGGCGACTATCCGGTGATGAATACCTGCGCTTGCTGAGTCGGAAAGAGCAGACGCGTTTCGTTGTATCCATCGAACAGACTGACAAGAGGGTCATGCCTCAAAGCGGTTTTGACCTATATGTGAGACCTTGGCACATCCAAGGTAGATTTGTCGACAATGCAGCTGAACTAATGCACGGGCTGGTGCCAGAGGCTGAAAATAATTGCCTCATAGTCAACCATTCTTTAAATGGTGGATGGGAATCAAAATCGGGTATTGGTGCAGGTTCAAAACCAACTGCCGAAGCCATGTTTAATGAAACCCTTTCGTTTGTAAATCCCAAAACCGCAGCATAATGATGTGTTGCGGTTTTTTATTAAAAATAATACTGTTTACTGTTTACTCTTTACCTACTACAATACCCACATGTCTAATACTTCAAAGATTACAACTTCATGGACACTCTACACCTCAAATGAAGAAGCTTGGTCGGCTATACTCGCTGATTGTGCAAAAGCAGAAAAAAGCATAGTTCTTGAACAATACATATTCGTACCAGATGAATTCGGCAAAAAGCTCATAGATATTTGTGCCGAACGGGCTTCAAAAGGTGTGAATGTTAGATTTCTGTGGGATGCATTTGGTAGTTTTAGCCTGTGGGGATCAGATACAGTAAAAGAGCTTCGAGATAAAAATATTCGCCTAATATTCTGGAAAACGTTAGTCCCTAATTATCCAAAGACGTCTAATCTCCGTTCATGGTTTTTCCGTAATCACCGCCGCACTCTGGTCATTGACGAAAAAGTCGGATACACGGGCAGCATGTGCGTCTATGAACCGATGAAAAAATGGCGCGACACAAACCTGCGTCTAGAAGGACCTGTAGTTGGAGAGATGCAAAATGCTTTTGATCGCATGTGGGCTCGCGCAACCAAAAACAAGCATTTTCCACGACGCATCAAAGCTCGTGACCATGAATTCAAATATATAACAAACTACCCCGCCCCACGTCGTCGCGACATTTATACCGAACTAGTTGAGGCTATTCGTTCTGCTAGTAAATACATATACATAACCAACCCTTATTTTGTACCAACTCACCGAATCATTCGCATACTTAGGTTAGCTGCTCGTCGCGGAGTAGATGTCAGACTCATCATCCCAGAAAAATCAAATTATTTCGCTATAGATCTTGGTGCGCGATCTTATTTCAATACTTTACTCTCTTCTGGTATAAAAATATTCCTTTATACAGGAAATTTGATACACGCAAAGACTGCGGTCATCGATGGTGAATGGGCTACTGTTGGAACCATGAACCTAGACCGTATCAGCCTTCTTTATAACTTTGAGGCAAATATCGTTAGCCGTAATAGTAAATTCGCAGAGGAATTAGTTGCACTTTTCGTTCGCGATCTAACTGAATCAAAGGAGGTTAAATTGGCAGAGTGGCAAAACCGCTTCTTTATCGAGAAAATCCCAGAAAAATTGATAGTTTTGGTTAGAAAATTCCTTTAGTCGCTATCTATTGCTTAGTATAAACCTATATGCTATAAATATAGCCTGTAATCTATTGATGAAAGCACCTATAAATCACCAAATAAAAGTCCCTGAATTGCGCGTTGTTACAGCCGAAGGTGAAAATCTAGGCGTAATAACTACCGATAAGGCACTTCTTGAAGCTAAAGCTCGTGGTCTTGATCTTATCCTGATCTCACCTACAGCAGTGCCTCCGGTGGCTAAGATTATGGATTATGGTAAGTATCAGTACGATGAAAAAAAGAAGGAGAAGGTTGCTAAAGCCAGAACTCAGATCAGTGAACTCAAAAGCGTTCAGGTCAAAATAGGTACTGGCGAACACGATCTAGAGCTCAAAGCCAAAAAGGCTTCAGAGTGGCTAGCCGAAGGCAATCGCGTCAAAGTTGACCTCTACCTCGTCGGACGTTCAAAATTCATGGACTTAAATTTCCTAAAAGAGCGTTTGGAAAGAATTTTGAAACTCATCACTGTTGAATATAAGATTTCCCAGGAACCAGTGAAAGGACCAAAAGGATTAACAGTTTATCTAGAAAAGAAATAATTTAAATATTTAATTACCAATAACATGTCTACAACAAAAACAAATAAATCATATTTAAAGCGCATGAAGATTACCAAAAACGGTAAACTTATCGCTCGTAAGCCTGGTCAGAACCATTACAATGCAAAGGAGCGTACAGGTCAAAGTATGAGTAAGCGTCGTACACAAGTTATCACTATGGGCAATAAAGCTCGCAGTCGTTTCCTTTCAACAAGTTTCTAAACTTTTATTTAATTATTTAATATTTTAATTTAACTAACATGGTACGTGTCAAAAAAGGAGTCAATGCGCTAAAGAATCGCCGTAATGTCTTAAAGCAGACAAAAGGTTTCCGTTTCCGCCGTTCAACTAATGAGCGCGCAGCTATCGAGGCCCTTCAACATGCCGGTGCCTACGCTTTTGCACATCGTCGTGACAAGAAAGGCGACATGCGCCGTCTCTGGAATGTAAAGATTAACGCAGGTCTTCGTGCTATCGATGCAAAGCTTTCATACAGTAAGTGGATGGGTAACGCTAAGAAAAAAGGTATTGCTCTCGACCGTAAAGCTCTCGCTCACCTAGCAGAATTTAAACCTGAGACTTTCAAGAGAGTCGTTGAGTCAGTTAAATAAACTATAGATTATAGTGAATCGCTGTTAAAAAACCTCCAATTGGAGGTTTTTGTTATTTAAATTTCATACCCCTTCAACCTCTCCGGCACAATAGCTTTTACATTCAACTCATCATTCAAACGTTGTGCTAAATGCATAGATGCTCCAGGTTCGCCCATAACAACAAAGACTTGCTTCAGCTTCCCCTTTCCTGAACCATCCCCTGCTGTCGCCACAAACTCCACTAGATGATCACCATCCTTATGAGCTGAATAACCGTAGAGAGTGCTGATCTGCGCCCTTACAGCCACCTTCTCACCATGAATCATAACTTTCTTATTACCATCAGCTAATTCGCGACCGAGGGAGCCAATAGACTGATACCCGACTAGAAGAATCGTGCTCTTTGAATCGCCCAAAAAATGCTGTTCATGCCCTATCACGCGACCTCCAACTGACATACCTGAACCAGCAAGGATTATTTTCGCCCCCTTTAAATGATCAACTCCTTGAGACTCACGTTGTGATTCTACAAAAGTCAGGTGTGGAAATGAGAATATATCGTCACCGCTGGCGATTTGTTTCTTTGCAGTTTCATTGAAAAGCTCAGTACTATCACGATAGACATCAGTTGCCTTTTCTCCCATGGGTGAATCAAAGAATACTGGTACAGACGGAATTTTTTTATCTTTGACTAAATTGTTCAACTCATAAAGCAAAACCTGTGAGCGATCCAAAGAAAAAGCTGGGGTAACAAGCGTGCCACCGCGAGCTAGAGTGTCATTTATTATTTTCGTAAGCTCTTCTAAACGAGTATCACGACTTTCGTGATTACGGTCACCATAGACACTTTCCATGACTAAATAATCTACATCACCGACAGCCTCAGTATCTCTCAAAAGTGGCGCTGGCGAATTACCGAGGTCACCAGTGAATAGAATTTTCTCAACTTCACCGCTAGAAGGATTCTTAACAGTTATTTCAATCATACTCGAACCCAGTATATGTCCTGCGTCTTTTAAATAAACTGAAACGTTTGGCACTATCTCAAATTCTTCATGATATTCAATCGTCTTCCAAAGAGGAAAAACTTTAGCTACATCATCTGTATTATAAAGTGGCTCATAGCCATACTGTTTTGCTTCCATGGCAATAATATTCACTGCGTCATTTAAGACAAGTTCGGCTAGATCACGCGTCTGTGGAGTAGAATAGATAACGCCTTTAAAACCATCTTTAACCAACTTTGGAATACGTCCAACATGATCAAGATGTGCATGTGTAATCATGAGCACATCTATAGAAGCTGGATCATAAGAAAAAGCTTCACTATTCTCTTCTTCAGCCACTCGCTCGCCTTGAACCATTCCACAATCGACTAAGATTTTTGCACCAGCCTTACCACCAATATCTTTACCGTTAGCGCCGCCAATTTCTAATAAAAAATTTGCACCTGTAACTGTTCCAACTCCTGTGCAGAATGTAAGTTTATTTGAATTCATGGATACATTGTAATCGGTAAACACCAAACAGGCAAAGTAAAACACCTCATATCAGCAGATACGAGATGTGTTACTAAGGATTGCAGGAGTATATAACCTGATTGAATCAGGTGGGATGTCTATCGCTAACACGCAAAAGCGTAAGTGAAAGTGAACTTCAAGAGTCCGTCGACTTCCCGTTTAAAAATGTTATAGGGTTTAACTCCCGCAACCTGAACTAATTATATTCCTACTCCAATATTCCGTCAATATTTTTACCATAGAGCATGGCGTCTGCGATTGAATTATATTGGAAAAGTTCTTCTTTCTTAAACCAATGCGCGATTTCGTCAGATGCCTCCTTGACTGAACCTGAAGCATGAACAAGATTACGTATAGTACGTTCATCTTGATCACTGATAATATATGAGTCCAGAAGATAATCTCCTCTGATGGTTCCAACAGCAGATGTTAATGGTTCTGTTCCACCAGTGATTTTGCGGACAATTTGTACTGCATGAGCACCTTGCCACACCATAGCTATAACCGGACCAGTTGTCATATAGGTAACTAATCTTTTTAAAAGTCGTTCTGTTATCTTTAGCGGATCCTGTTCTGGAGATATTTGACCTTTATCGGCATATCCTTTGAGAGTCTTCAGACCGGTCTTTAATCGCCATTCTGGATCAAGAGTATAATGCTTTTCAATCATGTCAGCCGTGGGAACCAGCATCTTTATTCCGACAAGCTTCAAGCCAGTTTGTTCATATCTTTTTATGATTTCACCGATGAGACTTCGTTGAATGCCATCGGGTTTAATAATGACTAAAGTACGTTCAAATTTGGGATGATTAAGATCTTTTTTTGTATGTGATGTCATTTCAGTATTGTAACGCAAATTCTCGATGATTTCTAATCCATCCTACTACGCCGTCAGAATCTCAGGATCTCCTTTTGTGATAAGAACTGTATGCTCAAAATGCGCGCTTGAACTACCGTCAGATGTTCTATAAGTATAACCATCCAAATCTAACTCCACATGTCTGTCCCCTAAATTAAATATAGGCTCTATAGCAATGACCATCCCAGGTTTTAATATTGGACCTTTTCCCGCTTCACCATAGTTCGGCACAAAAGGATCTTCATGAACCGCATAACCAACACCGTGTCCAGCGAGTTCTTCAACTATTCCAAATCTGCCAGCAGTGCCAATTCGCTCGATAGCACAACTAATATCCCCAACCCTCTTACCTCCCTTTGCAGCTTTGATACCGACAGAAAGAGCTTCTTTTGTAGTCGCTAGTAGTCTCGCTTTTTCTGGAGAAACTTTTCCAACTGGCACAGTTAGAGCAGCATCAGTTATCAACCCTTTATGAATAAGTCCGAGATCGAGAGTGACAATATCACCCTCTTTCAAAACTTTATCTGACTCATTCGGAATACCGTGGACCACTTCATCATTTATAGAAAGACAAAGTGCAGCTGGAAAAGGTCTATCAGCTCCAGATGGTGTGTAGTTCAGGAAAGCAGGTTTATCGTCTGGTCCACCTTCCGCAATCAATTCTCTAGTGCGATCTTCAAGTGCTTGAGCTGAGACGCCTGGAGCAACCATCTTGGCTAACTCTCGCAAAATAGCCCCATGACGGCGTCCACCTTCACGTAGGGTAGCTATATCTTCCTTGGTCTTTATCTTAATCATAAAGCCAGTCTACTTCTTCAGACCAACTTTGGCAATTATGTCCTCATGGATGGCTTCTATCGAACGGTTTCCATCAATATCGAGAACTGACACATCTTTTCTATTGCGGAAATGATTGAGTGCTGGCACAACATCAGCTTCATACCACGAAAGGCGCTTGCGAATATCTTCTTCAGTATCATCATAGCGCTTACGGAGCATGAGGCGTTTTACAGATTCTTCTTTAGCTACATCAAGATAAATAATCCACGGCTTTTCTAATTTGAAAAAAGAAAACATCGAATCCATGGCTTCCGCTTCTATGAGACGTCTTGGTGTGCCATCAAAGATGAGATGCTCAGTGCCAGTATATTTCTTAACTAAAATCCTTCCCCAGATATAGATAGGCATGAACGATGGCATAAGACCACCTGCACTGAGGGTTTTATTTGTAAGTTTTGCAAGATAGCTATCCTCTTTCATGAATTCACGCAGCTCCTGACCAGATTGAATATAAAGGCTTTTATGCTCTGGAGAAACTTTAGCAAGCGTATCCATGAGCAATTGAGCTTGAGTCCCCTTGCCGGAACCTGATGGACCTATAAAGACATATGTTTGAGGTTTCATGGCTCATAGTATAACAAAAAGAACGATTTCTCGCTCTTTTTATCCCTTTATACTTTGCAACTCTTAGTACTCCCTCATACTTACCTGGGCATCAATCTTTTTCAAGAGGTCAAGAACTACTGAAACTACGATAAGAAGAGACGTACCGCCAATAGCGAGTGTCTGACCACCTGTGAAATTTTGAAGTGCTAGAGGAAGGACCGCTACAATACCGAGAAAGAGTGCTCCGACAAGAGTGATGCGAGTAACGATACCTGCCAGATAATCACGAGTCGTTGTACCTGGACGAACACCTGGAACGAATGCCCCGCTCTGCTGGAGGTTCTCTGAAATCATTGTTGGATCGAAAGTAACAGCTGTATAGAAATATGTGAACAAAACAACCAAGATAAAATAGAAACCGCCATAAACCCAAGGATTATTGAAGAATAGAGCAAATGAAGAAGCATAAGCTGCAACTACTGCATTTGAAGCGTGAGACAAGAAATTAGCAATGATCTGAGGGAAAAGAAGGATCGATAGAGCGAAGATGATTGGAATAACACCAGCTTGGTTCAAGCGAAGTGGGAGATATGTCGAAACACCACCGTAAACTTTGTTTCCACGAACTTGCTTTGCATAAGTAACTGGAACTGAACGTTCTGCCTCTGTCACAAAAACAACACCGGCAATGACTGCAAGAGCGATAACTAGAACAGCGATATAAATAGTCATCTGTGAAGCATCAAAAGTTGAAAGGAACTGAACTGTGTCTTTTGGAAGGCGTGAGATGATACCAGCGAAGATAACAAGCGAAACACCGTTACCGATACCGAATTCAGATATAAGTTCACCAATCCACATAAGGAGAATAGAGCCAGCAGAAACAACTATAGCATTCATGATTAAATGACCAGTACCTAGATGTGCCAAAACGTTTTGATTTTCAAGAAGAATGATAAAACCGATAGCCTGAACCAAAGCTAGTGGCACAGATAAAAGACGTGAGTAGTTTGAAAGCTTCATGCGTCCAGCTTGACCTTCATCATGCATAAGAGCCTTCCACTTTGGAAACATCATAGTCAAAAGCTGAATGATGATAGACGCTGTGATGAATGGTCCAACACCGAGCATGACGATAGAGAGATTTGAAAGGCCGCCACCAGAGAAAATGTTAAGAAAACCAAAAAACTGACTTGAACCAAGAAGTTTTGAAAGATTAGCAACATCAACTCCAGGTATTGGAATTGTAGCCAAAAGACGGAAAAGCACGAGAGCGCCGACAGTGAAGCCGATTCTCTTACGAAGAATAGGATCCTTGAGAGCGGTTACAAATTTTTGCCAGAAGTTTTGCATATTATTTCTTTCGATTACTTCTAATGCGATTAATTATATCTTACTTATTCAGCCTTTGCTTTCTTCTCTGCTTTCTTAGCTGGAGCCTTTTTTACAGCTTTCTTAGGAGCTACAACAACTTTTGGTGTACCTGTGATACCTGCAGCACCAGTATTTTTTACGATTACTTTGGGAACTATAGGAGTAATTGTTCCGCCGGCTTTTTCAATCTTTTCTTTTGCGCTGCCCGAGAAAGCGCAACCTGAAACTTTCACGGCTTTTGTGATTTCACCATCGCCGAGGATTTTAATAGCTGGAACATTTCCTGAAAATGTCATGACTGCACCCTTTTCAATCAAAGTTGTAGGAGTAACAGTATCGCCAGCAGAGAAGATAGCCTCGATCAAACTGACATTGATAACCTTGTATGCATCCTCAACAGGTTTGTGTTGATTCACACCACGACCACGCAACTTTGGAAGACGTTTGATGATGTCACGCCATTCTGGACGGCGCTTGTTACCGGCACGTGCTGACTGACCCTTGCCGCCACGGCCAGATGTCTTACCACGCTTACCACCACGTCCAACAGTAGTACGCTTTGTATTCTTATGTGTTCTTTTTAGTTGATGGAATTGCATGTTAGTAAATTATTTTTTTGGAGCCTTACCCTGAAGTGTGCGGCGGTTAATCTTACTCAAATTATCCAAAGCTAAGATGACTGCACGAGCGATGTTAACTTTATTCTTTGAACCAGACATTATCTTGGCACAGATGTCGCGTACACCAGCGAGCTCAATAACAGTACGAGCTGAACTACCAGCAACGATACCACTACCACGAGCTGGAAAAACCATGATGCGTGCACTTCCGAACTTTGCTTCTGTAGCGTGAGGAATAGTCATCTGAGGAGAAAGGGTAATCTTAACAAGATGTTTCTTTGCTTCACGAGTAGCCTTTTCAATAGCAAGTGATGTGTCGAGAGCCTTTCCAAGACCAACACCTACGCGACCCTTGCGGTCACCAGCAACGACAGCAACAGAGAAACTGTAACGACGTCCACCTGATGAAACACGAGTCACACGGCGAATATCAATCATCTTTGCATCGAATTCAGGCTTTACACGCTCGCGAGGTTCCCCGCCACGTCCACCAGTTCTTCCTCCACGACCACGTGAATCACCTGGCTTACTGCTTATATGTCCACCTAGACGTGCAGAATCACGCATCTTACGACCAGGAGTGATTTTATTTGCGATAGCAGGAGTTGCAACGATAGCCGTATCGTCAATTACTGCTGGAATGATTTGCTCTTCTGTTGTGATGATTGGATCTTTAGGCATGGTATTATTAAAATATTAGAATTGAAGTCCACCCTCACGTGCACCTTCTGCTACAAGTTTTATCTTACCGGCATAGAGGTAACCTCCGCGATCAAAAACGATCTTTGTTATCTTTGCAGCCACAGCTTTCTTAGCTAGTCCAAGGCCAACTTCTTTTGCGCGATCTGAAGGAGTCTTACCTTTGACTTCCTTTGATGTGAAAGCAACAAGAGTATTACCCTTTGTGTCGTCTATGATCTGAGCATAGAGATACTTGTGTGACTTAAAGATTGAAAGACGAGGTCTCTCACTTGTGCCATTGATCTTCGCACGAACACGCGCATGTCTGCGAGCAAATTTCTTATTTTGTGTTTTGATAATTGATTTCATATAAGTAAATTATGATTATGCCGCCTTCTTACCCTGCTTTCTGCGGATAACTTCATCTGAATAACGAATACCCTTTCCAAGATATGGTTCAGGCTTCTTTGTAGCACGAGTAACTGCGGCGAACTGACCAACAACTTCTGTATCAATGCCGGAAATGATGATGTTAGCCTTTTCTGTTGTTACTTTGAGACCAGCTGGAATTGGAAGACTGACAGGATGTGAGAAACCAACATTCAAAACTAGGTCCTTACCTTTAACATCAGCTTTGAAACCGATTCCTTCTATAACAAGCTTCTTCTCATAAGCCTTATGAACACCAGCGATCATGTTACGGATATGTGAAGCATAAGTACCGATCATAGCTGCAGCCTGGAGAGTGTTACGTGTCTTTTCAAGAGAAATCTCATTGTTAGCAATAGTAACTTTAACATCATCGCGGAAATTCTTTTTGAGCTCGCCGAGAGGTCCTTTTACAGTCAAAACACCATTAACAAAAGTTACTTCTGTCTTAGCTGGGATGATTATAGGTTTTTTGGCAATTCTTGACATAGTAGTATTGAAATATTATTACCAAATTTTAAATAAAATCTCTCCACCAAGCTTAAGTTTCTTTGCATCGGCGTCTGTCATGATTCCTTTTGAAGTAGTAAAAATAGTGTTACCAAAACCACTTTTAAATGAACGGATGTCAGCTGATTTCTGGTATAAACGGCGAGAAGGCTTCGAAATACGTTCGACACCATTGATGCGTGGTACCCCATCAAAATAAACGAGTCCAAGTTCAAGTTCGCGCTTTGTTTTACTCTTTTCAACTGTAGAGACATAGCCAGCTTTCTTCAAAACATGAGCTATATTCTCTGTTAGCTTTGATGCAATAACAGTGACCGATGCTTTCTTTGCATCACTACTGTTTTTTAGACGTGTTATGAGATCTGAAATAGGGTCTGTTACCATGATGATTTCTTTATACCTGGAATAATACCTTCATTGGCGAACTCACGGAAACAAATACGGCAAAGATCGAAATCGCGCATATAGCCGTGCTTGCGACCACAACGGAAACAACGACGAACAACACGCGAAGCAAACTTCGGTGTTCTTTTTGAGCGGGCTATGACTGCTTTAGTTGCCATAATGTATTTTTTAAAATAAAATTTCGATTGGTTAGCCTGGGCCTAAATTAGGCTTTTGCTTCCAATCATCCCTCATAAGTTTTACCTGAGGTAGGTATGATACTAGCAGATGATTAATCTGGGGTCAATAGGTATTTCCTATTTAGGCGACTCTGTCATCTCAACCACTATCTGTTCCTTTTTTGTCCTCATAACCTTCATTTGTGGATATAAAATACCAAGTAAAATCAGTGCAAATACATTCATGCAGCCTGCAGCGATAAAAATGACCGGGAAACCAAAGGATTGAGCAGCGAATCCACCTATCAGACCACCGATAGACATTGCAACAGTGATACCTCCAACACTGTATAAGCTCCATTCAAATGCAGCTGCTTTCTGGTCAATATGATGTGAAAATATTGAATAATAAGCAGCCATTGTACAAGCGTCAGCTACGCCCCAGAAAACTTGAACAAGACCAAGCTGCCAAATCTGCTGTATTAACAATAAAGAGAAGCTGCAAACAGCAGCGATCAATATGCCTGAAAATATTACGAAAAAATCGTCTTTTTCTCCCGCTTGTGCATCAAGATGTTTCGCTATAGGGATTTGTAGAACGGCTCTTATTAGAGAATATATGACGCTCATGACACCAACGGTAGCCAGCGTAGCTCCGATGACATGACCAATGATATAAACCGAAAAAATCGGCGTCCAAAGAGCTGCGGCAGTGTTAATAACGAAAAGAAAGAATAAGAGTATTTTTATACTTTTGTTAATAGCTGAAAGTGAAAAATTCATTACGATAGTTTAACATATTAATTTGTTGCATATTAGTGGAGCCTTCAAAAACTCTTTCTTCTACTCAAAATTGATTCTTCCGAAAACCATCTTTTTCGTAATTCGCCGACCAAAAAGAATGATCCTGTAACTAAAATCAAATCATTTTTCGCAGCTCTTTCTATTGTCCTATCTAAAGCAACCTCAGGATCTAATGATAATTCAGATAAAGTACCCTTACGAAGATACTCTCGTACTTTGGTAAGTAGCCTTTTTGGATGGGCACATTTCCTATCTTTTATTTGAAATCTAGTGACTATAACACTGTCAACAATAGGAATAATCTGCTTAAGCATTGAATCTCCATCTTTATTATCAGCCATACCAATGATGATGTGTAGTTTGTTGAACTTTAATTTTCTGAGATTTTCAAGAGTACTTTTAATCTTTACTCGGTTATGAGCACCGTCAAGTATGACAAGTGGGTTATTTTGCATAATTTCGAAGCGACATTGAAGATGTGCTTGCTTAATACCTCTCTGAATATCTTCTTCATTTATACCTAATTTATGAGTAATAGCCTTAACCAGAGCAATGTTTTGTAAACTATAATTACCTTTGGCATAAATAACATTTAATTTAACCTTATTTTCTTCACAAACATCACGAAACATCTTAAGTAAATGTTTCCTCTTTTCTGTTGTGTAAAAAAATGAACCTCTTTTAATGATACCGACCTTTTCATACGCAATTTGTTTAAGTGTATTACCAAAGATATTCATATGATCATAATCAATATTTGTAATCGCCGTTATTATAGGATTCTTAATTACGTTGGTAGCATCATATCTACCACCACAACCAACCTCTAATACAACCCATTCACATTTTTTATTTTTAAAATAGACAAGGGCAATCGCTAGAAATAGCTCAAAGTATGACGGTCGACCGTAAGGAGAATCCTGATATTCTTCATTTATGTGCGGTTTTAGATAATCAACAATGTCAGCAAATTCATCTGGGGAAATATACAAGTCTCTCACTTTGATTTTCTCCAAAGAGGTTGTAACAAATGGAGAGGTAAATGAACCAACGTTTGCACCAGAAACATTAAGGACTTCATGAATCATATTTGTGACAGTCCCTTTACCAGCTGTACCAGTAATATGAATAAACTTAATATACTTGTCTGGATTATCCAGTTTTTCTAGAAAACTTCTCATCTTTTTCAAATAAACATCAAGGTCACCTCTTTTGATCATATAGTCACCTTCTATAGGTAAATTGGAAAGACCCTCCAAAAAAGCCACTGCTTTATAATAGCGTTCAAAATTTTTCATAATAATTTATTACTATTTATTTTATAAGACGCAACAAAAAAACCTGCCAAAGGCAGGCTATATCTCTACACACATAGAAATACTACCTGCCTAAAAAAGAGAAGGGATAAATAAAACTTGACCAAGTCTGTATTTGTTTATTTGTAAGCATAAGTAAAAATTAGCACGCAATCTTGAAACATTCAAGTTAGATTCAGTCACAAAAACAACCTGACCAGCCTGATCTCCTCAAAGGTGAAACTGCCACCTAGCACCTGTTTGACCGGTGAAAGAATTCTACCGCCTCCCTCTTGGACGCCAACAGCATGAAACGCCATAGCGATCTTTTTGAAACGCGTGACAGGGATAGCGTTCTTGAGATGCGAAATATTCCAGCGAGGGTCTTCTCTTTTTTCATGCTCAACGTGAGTCAAAATAGTTTCAAAAGATAAACCACGCTCCTTGGCAACTTCGCGAACAGATTTTCCTTGATCAATGAGAGAACGCGTCACTTCAGTGGTTGGAATCTTTGGCTTCTTTGCTTTCTTTATACGCTTTCCGTCAGAATCAACAGAAGACGCCGAACTTACACCTAGGAATCTATCCTGCTTCTCTTTCAATTCATCTGCGGTCAACGACATAAAATGCGCTTCGGCCTTCTTTGATTGCTCGCGGAAATACTGATCAAACTCAAAAGCTTCAGGGTGGATATGTAGAGCCACATCATTCAGGCCAACCAGAGTAAGCCCTAGGAGCGACCTCACACGTGACAGTGCCACATATCCCATACCCTTCTCAAAAGAACGTGACAGGTCAATGTGTGCAGAGTCCAGAGACATACCCTGGCTCTTATGGATAGTGATGGCCCAGGCTAAACGTAGCGGATATTGCTCTATTTCAGCCAAAGTCCTATCACCTTCATCTATATGCCAACTTTCGCGCGGAACATCTATTTCGCGGCCGTCAAGAGTTCTAACGACAATATGATCATACGTACATTCGATAACTATGCCTCGTGTACCATTAGCATAATTCAATTCACGGTTGTTCTTTACGAACATCACCTGAGCGCCTTTCTTCAGACGAAGAGTCTCAGGTGCTAAACAAGATTTCTTCAAACCTTCCACCAGTTTCTTTGCACCATGAGAAATCATTATGTATTCCATACAATGACCTGGTACCAAATCTAATTCACGTTCATTTTCACTATCAACATCAGAGTTATGAGAATAGAGACGAGTTGGCTTAATCTTCTTTTCTAATTCACCATCTTCGATGACGATTTCCTTATCCTCTTCATCTTTTATTAAAATTCTTCCTTCCAACAAATCCAACATGTCTCTTGAAACATTTTGACCACGGATGCCATTCAAAATACCTACATATTCCCTATCTATCTGGCGGTGTTGCTCTTCCAAATAACAAACAACGAAGTTAGCTTCTTTCCAAACTAGCGAATGGTATGCAAAATATGCATCTGGCTCTCCCCCACGAGAGATTGGTGGGAGCTGAAAAAAGTCTCCACAAACAACTACCTGTAGTCCACCAAAAGGCTCATCTGATTTGCGGATTCTTTTGATTATTCTATTTATGAGGTCTAGCCTGAAATGATGGAGCATCGATATTTCGTCTATGATCAAAACTTTAGCTGCCTCAACCTTTGATCTTACATAAGCCTTCTTTGCTATCTCCTCTATATCTTCATCTGATAAAGAATCTTTAACTCCAACTCCTGACCAGGAATGAATAGTCACGCCACCCATATGTGTTGCCGCTATACCTGTTGAAGCAGTGATACCGACTGGGATATCTTTTTCGCGCAAAAATTTTAAATACTCTCGTAAAACATATGTTTTACCACTGCCAGCTGGTCCTGTCAGAAATATATTCGCTCCGGTTTTTAAAATGTTTAATGCTTCAAGCTGGGTCATAACGCCTAGTATATCAGAACTAGAATAATCGATTGAAGTGGTCACAAATTGTGACCGGTTGACACTAATGATTATTTTGATAATATCAATATATAAACGGCTTCGGCCTCGATTCATCGAAAGATGAATCAGACAATGGTTTCAACCCGACTCCGTCGTAGAACGGAGGTAAAAACTAAGAGCGATTATAGACCACAAGGTTTGTAATCGCTTTTTGTATATCTGAATGATTTACCTCATCAATTACACCAATTTTATCCAGTAATCTTTTAGCATCCATCAGTCTTAATTGAGACAAGATGCCAACACGTGATACATTATCACTAAGCTTAATCGGCGAATAAAACTTACTCTTCTTTATCCGTGTAGAAAGCGGAATCCCCCAGAAAACTTCATTATTAAATTTCTTGAATACAAGTACAGGACGATGAAACTCCACACCTTTTCCATCTTGCTCAAATCCAACATTCACACCGAGTGCAGACCACCATACTTCCCTTTCATGAAAATAAACACGAACCTCTTTCTGATTGATCAGAATTTTTCGACCATTCCATATTTCAAAATCTTTTATCATCTATATTTTTTATAATTAATTACTAATAACGCTTACCCAAACAAAAAAAGCGTCCTTCTATGTGGTCACGCCTTTTTGATATTTTTATGAGTATATTATAACCCTATTTCTTTTTCTTATCATCCTCCTTCTTGAGTGGAAGACCGATGTATTCTAGAAAACCAAGAGTCTTTGCTTTATCATCTGAAGTTGTAACAAGTGTAATGCTCAAACCAAAAACGTCCTTTAGATCTTCATCTGATGTCTCAGGGAAAATAGTATGCTCTTTGATACCAATAGTATAGTTGCCCATAGCATCGACAGAGTTGCGAGAAAGACCGCGGAAGTCCTTTGTACGAGGAAGAGCGATGTTGATCAAACGGTCCATGAACTGGAACATGCGTGGACCACGGAGAGTGATCTGATAACCTAGAGGATCACCGACACGAGTCTTGAATGTGGCGATAGCCTTCTTTGCGGCGCGTGGAGCAGGCTTCTGACCTGTGATACGAGCGAGACGATCAGCGATGATCTCTATTTTCTTCTTATCTTTAACAGATCCAAAACTACTACTGACAACAACCTTTGAAAGCTGTGGAACCTGCATAGCATTTTTGATATGCAAAGTGTCTTTAAGAGCCTTGAAAGCATCTTTGTTTAATTCTTGAACTGTTTTTTTATGAGTAGTAGTCATGATATTTGATATTAGATTTCAGATTCTAGAATCGTGTTATTTTATTCTATCTTGGCGACCTTTGAAGCATGTATAGGCATAGCACGTTCAACGATCTGTCCTTTTGCGCCTTGCTTGCGAGAACGTTCGTGCTTCTTAACAGTGTTCACACCTTCTATGACAATCTTTCCAATGCCAGGAAAAGCCTTGGCAACCTTTCCGGTCTTGCCTTTATCATCTCCTGAGAGAATTTTAACTGTGTCGCCTTTCTTGATATGCATGTTAGTAATTTAAAATTAAAATGAATTTATACGATTTCTGAAGCTTTTGAAGCAATAGTCTTAAAACCAGCTTCTGCAACTTCACGTGGGATTGGTCCGAAAATACGTCCTGCAATAGGCTCTTTCTTATCCTTTTCAATGATAACAACTGCATTTTCATCAAAACGAATGTATGAACCATCCTTTCTGCGAGTAGGCTTGCGCTGACGAACGACTACAGCGTGTAGAACATCTTTCTTCTTTACAGCCTTGCGAGGCTCTGCTTTCTGAACTGAAAGAACGACAACTTCACCGATCTCAGCATAACGCTTGTGTGAAGCGCCGAGCACTTTGAAAATACGTCCAATCTTGGCACCTGAGTTATCTGCGATATTTACGATTGAGCGTGGTTGTATCATGGGAGTTCTTTAATAATTAAAATGAAAATTATGCAATTACTTTGAAAGACTTGTTTTTTGAAATTGGGCGACAACCTTCAATAGTAGCCTTATCCCCTATCTTCTTTGTATTTCCAATATCTGAAGCCATAAGCTTTGTACTCTTCTTGATGAACTTCTGATATTTCTCATGCTTGACGAAACGCTCGACACGGACAACTGCTGTGTCTTTCATTTTGTCAGAAATAACAACACCAGTATATGTCTGACGTGTAACCTTGATTTCAGGTTTAGCTGCTTTGGTTGTTGTTTTAGTTGCTTTCATGAGAGTGTGATATTACTTGAATTTACTTGATTTGTCCAGTTTTCTACTTATTTTGCTTCCTTAGTAGCGTTCATGACGGTAAGAATGCGTGCGATGTCTCTGCGAAGAGTCTTGCCTTCTTTAACATTCTTAACCTTTGCACCAGCTGAACCAAAACGGAAAGTACGTAGAGCTTCACGCTTGTCGGCAACCATCTTTGAAAGGTCTGCTTGTGTCTTATGTGCTATATCTTTTAGTAAAGTTGATTTCATGGAATTTATTTGAAAATTAGAATTTCAGATTTAGAATTTACTACTATATGCGTGTTACAACCTTTGTCTTCATAGGTAATTTTGTACCAGCTTTGCGAAGTGCTTCGCGAGCGACTTCAGCCTCAACACCATCGATCTCGAACATGACGCGACCTGGTTTGACTTCACATACGAAGCCAACTGGCTCGCCTTTTCCCTTTCCCATTTTCACTTCGGCAGGCTTCTGAGTATATGGACGATCTGGAAAAACGCGTACCCAGACTTTGCCTGACTTTGTAGCGTAACGAGCCATGACTTTACGAGCAGATTCGATCTGGTTTGAAGTGATGCGAGCATACTTCATAGCTTTCAAGCCGTATGAACCGAAAGAGACCTCGATGCCACGAGTTTCGTTTTTAGCAGCTTCCTTAACGCTGTTCTTGCGTTTGGTGAACCACTTGCGGTGTTTAACTTTTTTAGGAAATAACATGGTAGTAAATTAAATATTGAAATTAAAACTTATTTCGTAGCGGCTTTAAGGTCTTTGGCGAAAATTTCACCCTTATAAATCCACACTTTGATACCGATATCACCGTATGTCATATGAGCCTTCTCGCGAGCGAAATCAATGTCAGCACGGAGAGTCTGTAGAGGAACCTGTCCTTTCTTGAGCTCTTCTGAGCGAGCGATCTCGGCCCCACCTAGGCGACCACCTAGGCGAATACGGATACCTTTAACTTCCTTGTTAGCCATAACTTTTTCAATAGTCTGCTTCATGACGCGGCGGAATGGCAAACGTTTCTCGAGAGCTTCAGCGATCATCATGCCAGTGATAGCGGCGTTTGATTCTGGACTACGGACTTCTTCAATATCAAGTTTGAGTTCCTGACCCTTTAGAACAATTTTATTCTTACGAAGAAGAGTCATAAGTTTCTCACGAAGTTTTACAATACCATCACCAGACTTTCCTATGAGCATACCTGGACGTGAGGTCTTGATAACAACACGAAGCACCTTCTGTGAACGTTCTATCTCAACACCACCAACATAGAAAGTACGGAGTTCGAATTGCAAAAATTCACGAATGAGGATATCTGTCTTCAAAGCTGTACGATAACCTTGGTCAACACCAAACCAGCGACCCTTCCAATCGCGAATGATACCTAGTCTATGTGAATATGGGTGTACTGTGTGTGACATGTTATTTTGTGGCTTTTTTAATTTCTTTTTTTGCTTTCTTACTAACCTTTTCAGCTGCTGGTGCAAGGACAACACTTACATGGCTGTTGCGCAACTTTATAGGATGAGCTGAACCGCGTGATACTGGCATTGAACGCTTCATGACGAAACCCTGATCAACACGGATCTCTTTTACAATGAGTCCTTCTGGACCGATTTTAAAATTATGAGAAGCATTAGCGACCGCTGAATCAATAAGATCGGCAATAGGATGACGGCCTTTCTTATCTGCCAATGAAAGAATGGTCTTTGCTTGTGCAACTGTCTTACCGCGGATCATATCTGCAACAACACGGATTTTACGGGGAGCGATGCGAGTATTTTTAAGAGATGCGGTAATCATAGTCGTATATTATTTCTTTGTAGTAGCAGCTGTGGCTGCTTCTTTAGCTGATTTTGCAGCATTCATCTCAGCCTCCTTGGCCTTGAGTTCAAGTTCTTTCTGCATCTTACCTCCATGGCGTACGAACTTGCGTGTAGCTGCAAATTCACCGAGGCGGTGTCCAACCATATCCTCGGTGACTAGAACTTCTATATGAGCGCGGCCGTTGTGCACACCAAAGGTAAAGCCAAGCATTTCAGGAGAAATCTGACTGCGACGTGACCATGTTTTAATAACACCAGAAGTAGCAGGTTTTTTACCAGCTATTTTCTTGAGGAGTCTTTCCTCGATATATGGTCCTTTTTTAAGTGATCGAGCCATGAATTTTGGTTAAATTGATTATTTTCGCAATTAAGTATGAATGAAAAAGGCTCAAATGAGCGTGAGGACTATAGTAGCAGAGCCAGATTTTGAAGTCAAGGGAATGGTGGCTTATTTGCTCGAGTAATAAAAAACCAGACACTCCCCTAAAGGAGGCTGGCTGTAGAAACTGCTTTGCAATATTAATTTCGCGCAAGCTTCTTCAACTTAAGTGACCTGCCTCTGCTTTGATAAGTCCGGAGGAGATCACTGTCAGTTTGCGCGCGACCGATACGGACGACGGAACCGTCCAGGCGAATCAGGAGTTCCTGTGAACGCTTACGGCCGTTGTAGTTGAATCCCATGGCGATACCGTGCGCACCAGTGTCATGAACAACAACCAAGTCACCAACTTTGACACTCGCCGGGAAGAGTCGTGGTTTCGCCGTAAAGCGATCACAATTCTCGCAGATTGAACCGACAATGTTCATCAGCTTCCGCCGGCCGCCGCGACGCAAATTACCGCGAGGAGTCAGAATATGGATGTGGTGATATGCGCCATACATAGCCGGACGCATCAGGTCAGGCATACCACTATCCACACCAAGATATGTCTGGTAAATGTCCTTGCGGTTGATGATACGACAAACAATGACGCCATTGGGGCCAGTGATGTAACGGCCGCATTCGGTAAAGAAACGTGGCCTGAAACCGTTCTCCTTGGCAAAGCGAGCGAACAGTGTTCGTGCGCGCCGACCAATAAGTTCTATATTTAATTCCTTGCATTTCTTGTCCGGGCGATATGGAATACCGAAGCCACCACCAATATTGATGAATTCGACCTCGATACCAAGCTCACGCTTGAGTAACGCCGCCTTTTCGAGAGCCATCTTAATGGTGTCAACAAAATAACCACATCGACGTTCGTTCGAACAGATCATCATGTGAAAACCGAAACGCTTGGCACCACGAGCGCGAGCGAAACGGTATGCATCCAAGAATTGTGCGTCGGTAATGCCGTATTTTGCTTTCGCCGGCTCACCAATAATTGAATTGCCAGTCCGGCGTCCGCCAGGATTGTAGCGGAAGCAGATAAACTCCGGAAACTTTCCCGGAACCTTCTTGATCAGGCTGATATCATCAAGATTCAGAATACACCCACCGTGAGCAAGTGCCTCCTTGAATTCTGCGAGTGACGTATTGTTCGAAGTGAACATGATCTTGTCCGGTTTCGCACCAATAGACCTGACCAAACGTAATTCGACAATCGAACTGCAGTCAAAGCCGAAGCCAAGCTTCATCATAATCTTGAGAATCGCAGGATTCGGACAAGCCTTAACCGCAAAGAAGTTATTGTAATCAAGACCCCAAAATGCACGTATCAAACGACCTCCAATCTTCATTATTCCCTGCTCAGTCAGGATGTGTGCAGCTGTGTCGAACTCTCCGACAATCTGTGCAACAGCTGGGTAAAGCAGCCGTTGGAATTCTTTATTCATTGGCATAATGCCTCCATTTTTACGTTGTTTTAGCAGTGTTTGTTTTAAAAGGACTAAAAAGACATAAAGACTGCCTTACTTTTTGTCTAATTCGAAGACTACTGATAAAACCAGTCATTGTCAAATAAAAATCGCTACCCGAGTAAACAGGTAGCGAGGTGAGGAACAGAGGGTCAGAACTCGAAGTCAGTTGCTTTGAGACGACGAACGACTTCCGCAATAACCGCCGCTTCGTTATTCAGACCACATTCAACGACAGGGGCAATGGTCGCAGACCAACGCAACCAAGCTTGCCCACCAACCTTGGCCGGCATAACCGAAATGCGTTTGTTGTTACGAAGCCAATCAGCACATTCATCAGCATTAGCAAACAATACACCATCGGCCGACTTCGGCGCCTTGGTCAATTGACACAACCCTGCTTGAGGCATGAGCGGTGAAAAACCAACTTCAGACAACGCTTGGTTTAATGATTGATGCGAGACGAGATATTCATCCCGCGTCTGCGACGAGAATTCGAAGTGATCAAGACACCACAGGGCACCAGCGATCAATGGACCAAAACCGCCGGAATCCTTGACGTCCATCACCTTGCGAATCGCTTTAATGATGACCGGGTGAGCAACGACCCAACCGAAACGGGCGCCAGTAGCATTCCATCCCTTGCTGATGCTCTGTAGGACGATGCAACACTGTTGCCATCCTTCAACCGAAAGAACGCTCACACTGCCATCAAATCGCAAATGAGTATACGCTTCATCCACAACAACGATGACTTTGTGACGGACCGCCCAGTTGATGAGTTGGCGCCAGTCCGTATGGGAAAAAGTGAAACCTGCCGGATTGTGAGGAACATTCAGGTAAAGCACCGCTTTTCCACCATCCAGTTGTTTCTCCATGGCTTCATAATTTACAAGCCATTTCCCATCGCGTTGTAGTTCGAGAGCGATGTTAATAACTTTGGAACCACGACAATTGATGTCGCTCTTGATGACGCCGTAACTGGGATCAGGAAAAATTAAATTAGTCCCAGATTCAAACAGCAGCGCCGGAATAAATTCAGCCAAAAGCCGTTTGATAGACCCTGGTGAATATTGAACCCACGAATTGTTGAAAACGACCGCTCCTTGAGTGTGTTGCTGATTCAGAAAAGCTGCCAACCGATCGTGAGTGCCAAGAATACCGTTGTTGTCAGTATAACGAGTGGGAAACGGTGCTGAATCGTAGTAATCAACCATCGCCTCAATCGCACCACGCGGCATTTTCTTGGCCGGGTCGGCGATCGAAAGAGTGCAAAGCGCCGAAGCCGGATCACCAGCGATTTTCTCCGCATCCAAGGCACGTTCCTTGTCCAAAACAGCGCTAAATGAATAGCCGCCGCCGGGAGCATCAAAGATGTTCCCACCGCAACATTCAGCGACAACAGATCACCAATGTGTTTCCATATCAAGTTCAGTCAGTATCATAACGTTAGTATTTTCAGTGGACTGCAAAGGTTCCTAACCGCACTTATAAATAGGATGAACCTAGTTCCTATTCATTTTCTAAATCTGACATTAGTACAAATAAAGATTCCTGTCAAAAGTCAAATAAAATCTCCCCGTCGTTTATGCAACGGGGAGTTGAATGTGCCGAATTATTATTCGGCCTCGAATGGGATTTGAAATTTGTCGAGTTTGTTATAAAGAGTTTGTCTCCCAATACCAAGAAATTTTGCCGCAGCAAGTTTGTTTCCTTTGGTTTTGTCCAACACTGAACGAAGCATGAATTCCTCTACCAAATCACTAACAGTTTTGCCTACCGTAGCGCGTGGCGATACCATGCTAATGAAAAGAGCCATCACTCGTAATAACTCACTGTCTCCCACAGGTTCCGAACTGTTTGATACACTATCGATTAACTGATCCCCTGCTTTACTGAACGAGGCGACCTCATCGAATTCAATGTCGGACGGCCTGATTGTTCCTTCACCATTTGAGAAGATACTCGCGCGTTCAATGAGATTGCGAAGCTCACGAACATTTCCAGGCCAAACACGTTTTTCAAGACGTTTTTCGGTTTCTGGATCAAGGGTCTTTCCACATTGATCGGCAAACAGTCTGGCTAGCCGCACAACATCTTCTTGACGTTCTCGAAGGGCCGGGACGCGTAAAGGTATGGCGTTGAGACGGTAAAACAAGTCCTCAGCAAATTCACCCTTACTAACCATTGCGCCTAAATTTCGATTCGTCGCCGCAATAAGACGAAAATCTACTTTTATGGGTGTTGTCGACCCTAGGCGACAAAACGATTCACCTTCAAGTGCACGGAGCAGCATTCCTTGAACTTGAGGTTGCAAACGGCCAACCTCATCAAGATAGACGGTTCCGTTGTGTCCCGCTTCAAATGCTCCAATGCGTTTTTCGTGGGCTCCAGTAAAAGAACCCTTTTCGTGACCGAACAACGCTGAAGTCATGAGATCAGGATTTACGGCACCACAATGAACCACCACGAGTTCTTTTGTTTTACGGTCACCTTGTTCATGAAGAGCCCTGGCAACGACTTCTTTCCCACTTCCGCTTTCCCCATAAAGAAGGACTGAGCGGGCGTTAGCTGCCAATTTGACCTTCTCAGTCAGTTTCTGCATCGCTTGATCACGACACAAAGTCAGCAGTTCTGAACAGGAAAAATTGATTTTCGTGTCCTGTTGATGTCCCAAGTTCATAATATGTCCTTTGGTTTTTGTTTTATTGTCAGTTTCTGAGACAACTATGTTGTTTATGATAAAAAAAGTCAAGCAACTGATTTTGGTAAATAAAAAAAGCAAGATTTTTACACTTGCCTTTGTGAATCACTTCAAGCCCTAAATAGTTTGACAGTCCCGCCACTTCTTTCTAGCAGAGATTATTTTTGACTGTAAACCACCAAGAGTGACTTTGATTTTCTCGATCTGCTCGAGCACAAGACCAATCTCGTCAGGTGGACGATGTTGAACGAGACTGAGGAAAACGTCCCCAGGATAACCTTCAGCCGTTACCACATCAGCGAGCATGCGAGGAACGATAGAACCGAGGTTGGCGTATGAATCAGATGCCACAGTTTTCTTCCTCCAACTTTCACCCGGACGTAGTTGTGCAACTAATTTGTCCGTCTCAATGACTTGAAGCTTCGCACCTTTGATCTTAGAGACCTGGCTATATACCTCAACTTGTTCAACTGGGTTTAACCGAGCGATCCTCCAAGCAATGGAGAAACTCATCTGTTGTTTCCGTGGGAGATCCGGATTAAGGAGCTTCAAAAGATCCGGATGCAGATGTGTAATCGCTAGATGTTGAGAGACCCAAGCGACCGATTTCTTCTTGCACATAGTAGCTAATTGCTGAAGGGTTTTATTCCCAACAGCTTTCTGGCGCGCCAATGCAAAAGCAACCTCAATGTCGGTATATCTCGAGTGGTGCAAATCACTGATGAGGCATACGCTATGCTGAACATTTTTGTCTGGAATTTGATCATGACTCAAGACAATAGCTTTCAGGATAGAAATCCCCACCAAAGACGCTGCTCTCCAGCGCCTTTCACCTTTAACCAATTCGAAGTCAGCGTCCGGATCACCACTAATACGTATGACTTCGATTCGATCTGTTTGCCCAGAATCCCTCATGCTGTGACCGAGAAGCAATAGGTCATTCGCATTAAACTTCTGCCGCGGTTGTTCTCTGTTTCTCCTAATGCGATTGACTGGTATATCCAACAGTTCAGCTACTGACGGTGCACCGACTACTATCGGTAAAACCTGATTTGCAAGCGGTTGGATAGTGGTAAGAATTTCCGGCTCCGCCTCAACAGGTTGCGGTAGACATGGTTCAGGCACCACTTCTTCAAGGACGGAGCGACAATGGATCGTGATCTTCGAAAGGTAATTTCCCTCGACGACGAACACTTTTTTACCATTGGCAAGCTGGCTTTCACCCATAAGAACTGGGCCAAAATCGAGCTTACTATCTTCTCCAGACTCATGCCTATGTAACCATGCTTGTAAGCCAACTTGCTGTTTTAGAACTTTCAGACGATAACAACCGACAAATCTCGACGATGGGACAGCTGCAGTGAATAAAGAATCCGCAGAGTTGTCACCCTTCGGTATCAATCCCCACTTTTCAAGAACCATGTTTGCAATCCGATCTGGATTACCAGGCGAAGAACTCTTGCCCGATAATTCATCAACGATGTATTCATTATAATCTTCGAGCATAAAGCCTCCTCTGATGTTTAAGGTTTGTTTGATTTAAAGAGCAGTTTTGTTAGTTGAACTCTAATCTGACACTACCCAAAAGTCAAACAGAAAACACCCCAGTAGGTGATTGTGATCAATCACCCTTTCGGGGTGCCTTTGTTATTAGTCGATAAACTCCTTTGTAATCACAACCATAGTAACTTTGTGGACTACAGCATGCACTACTTTTACAAAGATTCTATGCAAATTATGTGCAACGTTACGCATGATTATAGTGAGACTTTCTTCTTGCCAACTTGGCGACGAGAAACGATAAAGACGTTTGAATACTTCTTAGGAGTACGTGTCTTCTGACCCTTACCTGCTGGCTTGCCCCAACGAGTCTTCAAACGGCGGAGACCACGACCCTGACGCTGTTCACCACCACCATATGGGTGATCCACTGGGTTCTGAGCTGTACCACGAACTGTAGGACGGATACCCATCCAACGTGAGCGACCAGCTTTACCAATATTAACTAGACGATTTTCTTCATTTGAAACAGCACCGATACTTGCCCATGCATCTTCATGAATCTTACGAACTTCTGTAGAAGGCATCTTGATATGAGTATAACCAGCATCGTTAGCGATAACCTGAGCGAATGAACCAGCTGAACGAACGAGCTTTGATCCACTTCCCGGCTTGATCTCAATATTGAAAATGAAAGCACCGACAGGAATATTCTTTAGAGGAAGACGGTTACCAGTTGTAACAGGGGCTTTCTCTGAGACAATAAATGAATTACCGACTTTCATTGTTTTTGGAAGTAGAACATAACGCTTCTCACCATCTTTGTATGCTACAAGTCCAACATAACCAGTACGGAAAGGATCGTACTCAATAGTCTTTACTGTAGCATTAACATCTTTCTTGTCATACATGAAATCAATCTCACGATAGAGTTTCTTGTGACCAGCTCCTTTGTGACGAACGGTGATACGGCCGTGCGCATTGCGTCCAACATCACGTTTGAAACCATGAGTGAGCGGCTTGTATGGCTCAGACACTGTCAAATACTCCTTGAAAGGAAGCACTGTCATGTGGCGACGAGATTTTGAGGTTGGGCGGAATGATTTCATGTTAGTAAATAAACGAGGTTAGTAATTAGAAATTGGTAATTAAATTTATGGTAATTATACGAAGTCGATCTTATCTCCCTTCTTCAAAGTAACAACTGCCTTTCTCATACCTGATTGAACTCCTCTCTTTCCACGAACAACGACATTGCGTGCAGGTAGATTTGAAACTGTGACTTTGATAGGAGTAACTTTGTAGAGAGCTTTTACGGCAGCCGCGATAGAAGGTTTATTAGCTCCTCTTGCAACTTCAAAAGTGTAAACACCGCCCTGACTCAAAATGCCAGATTTCTCTGTTATGCGTGGACGAAGGATGATTGAAGTATTTGTTGATTCGTTTTTAGCCATGGTAGTAGATTAAGCCTTAGCGGTCTTAGCTGTTAATGTCTTCAAGGATTCTTCAGGGTTAACAATAACGAGATAGGTGCTATTCATCAAAGAAACTGGGTTGATATTACGGAATTCTTCAATAGAAACATTTCCAAAGTTTTTGAAACTCTTATCTGTAGCAGATGTTCTCTTGTCGAAGGCTAAGATAGCTGCATTTTTCTTCTTTGAAGCAATCTTCTCAAAACCTTTGATAGTTCCAAAGGCATTAAGAACACTCTTTGCGTCCTTTGCCTTTGGCTTTGCGAAAGAAATGGAATCGACAAAGAGGATCTGTTCATCTTTCCACTTGCGTGAAAGGATTGTAAGAAAAGCTTTATCTTTAACTTTCTTATTGATCTTACGATTGTAATTTTGATCGTTGCGTGGACCATGTGTAACACCACCACCAACCCAGATAGGTGAGCGTGATGAACCGTGACGAGCGCGACCTGTACCCTTTTGCTTCCAAGGCTTCTTTCCACCGCCACGAACTTCGCCGCGAGTCTTTGTATGGGCGATATTTTCGCGCGAATTTGAATTCATGAGACGAACAACTTCATGAACGAGGTCAGCATTCCATGGCATATCAAATACGCCAACTGGGAGTTTGAATGAACCTGCTTCCTTTCCTTTTTGATTGTAGATTTTTGTTTCCATGTTATTCATTCAATACTATTAATTTGCTGACACTATTTCGACTAAAGTGCCTCTTTTGCCTGGGATTGCTCCAGCAACATACATGACATTTTCGTCAGCGTCAATATGTGCGACCTTTAGGTTTTTGACTGTGATACGATCACTACCCATGCGACCTGCCATGCGCATTCCTACTGGAACACGTGTGCGAAGTCCGCCACCAATAGAACCTGGCTCACGCTCTGAGTGCTTCTGACCGTGAGAACGAGGTCCACCTCCGAAACCATGGCGCTTCACAACACCCTGAAAACCTTTACCTTTTGAAATAGCTGAGACAGTGACAACGTCACCAGCTTTGAACTGTGAAAGTTCTATCTTGTCACCAACTTTTTGAGTTGGAGCTTCGACGCGGAATTCATTTACAGCCGCAAAACTACCAAGGTCTTTAAAATGACCTTTTTGAGCCTTATTTATACGATTTACATTACGTATACCCTCACCAATCTGAACAGCTTCATAGCCATCAGTAGCCTTTGTGCGAACTTGAGTGACGGTATTGCCTCGAGCAACCACCAGTGTAACTGGAATGGCCGCGCCAGAAGCATCATAGATCTGTGACATATTGAGTTTTCTTCCTAGAATGAATTTCATGGCAGTGTTTTAGTAGACAAGGAAAGAAGCAAAGATGGTGAGAATTTCTTCTCTGTATCTTTGCTATATTCCTTTATCAAGCTACATCATCTTTACGTCTATATTGACTCCAGATGGTAAGCTCAAGTTCGTAAGAGCTTCAATAACTTTTGGATTCGGGTTAATAATATCTATCAAACGCTTGTGAACACGCATCTCGAACTGTTCACGACTGTTCTTGTCGATGAAAGAAGAGCGGTTAACTGTGTACTTCTTGATCTCTGTTGGCAAAGGAACTGGACCATTCACTGTTACATCATATCTTGAAGCAATATCCATGATCTGACGAAGTGAAGCGTCTAGAATCTTGTGCTCGTAAGCGCGAACGCGAATACGGAGATGAGGGACCTCCCCTTCTGCTTTAGCTTTCTTTGCACGAGGGGCCGCTTTCGCAACCGACTCGAACTTAGCAGGAGTTTTTTTAATTGTTTCTTTAGTAGGCATAGTAGTTGATCAGAAAGTCTGCGGACGACTTATCTTGATTTAGGTAATGATCTTTGTGACGACACCAGCACCGACAGTCTTGCCACCTTCACGGACGGCGAAACGCATCTTCTCTTCGAGAGCAACTGGAGCAACAAGTTTAACTTTGAATGTGACAGTGTCACCTGGCATAACCATTTCAACCTTCTCTGCTAGAGTAACTTCACCAGTAACGTCTGTTGTGCGGATATAGAACTGAGGCTTATACCCTGTAAAGAATGGAGTGTGGCGACCTCCTTCCTCCTTCTTCAAAACGTAAACTTCTGACTCAAATTCTGTATGAGGCTTAACTGAACCTGGCTTTGCAAGGACCTGACCACGAGAAACGTCATCCTTAGCTGTACCACGGAGGAGGAGACCGGCGTTATCACCAGCGATTCCTTCTTTCAACTGTTTGTTGAACATTTCAATACCAGTGATAGTAGTCTTGGTTGTGTCGCGGAAGCCGATGATTTCGACTTCTTCACCAACCTTGATCATACCGCGCTCAATACGGCCAGTAACAACGGTTCCACGGCCTTCGATTGAGAAGATATCTTCGATAGGCATGAGAAAAGGCTTGTCTGTCTCACGAACTGGCATAGGGATATAGTTGTCCAAAGCATCCATGAGCTCTGTGATCTTTGCTTCCCATGTAGCATCTCCTTCGAGAGCCTTAAGAGCTGAACCGCGAACAACTGGAGCACCTTTACCATCGAAACCTTGTTTTGTGAGGAGTTCACGCACTTCTTCCTCGACTAGGTCGATAAGATCCTTTTCTGGGACTGCATCACACTTGTTCAAGAAGACAACGATACGAGGCACACCGACTTGTTTTGCAAGAAGAACGTGCTCACGTGTCTGTGGCATAACGCCATCAAGAGCTGAAACCACGAGAACTGCACCGTCCATTTGAGCAGCACCAGTGATCATGTTTTTAATATAGTCTGCGTGTCCTGGAGCATCGATGTGAGCATAGTGACGAGTAGGAGTTTCATACTCGACGTGTGCTAGAGAAATAGTAACGATCTTTGAAGCGTCACGAACTGTTCCACCTTTAGCAATATCAGAATAAGCCTTGTTTTGTGCAAGACCTTTCTTTGCCTGAACGGCAAGGATAGCTGTAGTAAGAGTAGTCTTTCCGTGGTCAACGTGACCGATTGTGCCCACGTTAACGTGAGGCTTGGTGCGATTGAATTCTGCTGCCATATGATTATTTGTTTAGTGCTTTAACTTTTTACGTTTAGGCGTGATGCCAAGCGTCAAAAGTTAAAGATAAAGTTATTAATAGTTTATAAATTGTAAGCTTTTTGACTTTGAGCCCACAAAAACGCCGGGTAGGCGAATCCGCATATACTAGCAACTAGTGAAAGGCTTGTCAAATTTAATCTAAAGATGCTCTATTACTGAGCAATGGTGAACAAAGCATCACTCGAATCACAGTTACTTGTCTTAGACTGACATATTTGAACAGTATATTGACCGTCAGGAACAGGGCTTTGGTAACAAGACTCTCCTGGCATACAGACAATGGTATTTGAACTTAACACTGTACCAACATTCCAATTATATGAATTTTGATTTATCTGTAGACCTGTGACAATAGTATACGGTGCATATGCTATTGCAGGACAAGCTTGTGTCGTACAAACAAATTGATGCATCAATTTTAAATCAACAGTTGTTGCTACAAGATAATAAGGTGATGTCCAAGTTATATTATGATTAGTACCTCGGAGCCAAGTCTCTCCGCCATTTGGGGAAATTATTTGAAGTGGACCAGCTCCAGTCGAACTGGTTACATTAACCGTTGAAGTGACTTGGGCTTGTTGACCCGAACTATTTCTAACAGTAAAGGTAATGGTGTAAATTCCAGTAGTCGAATATGAATGCGTAAATGTTGTACCTTGAACAAAACTTGCTACAGCATTCGCAGTCACACATGTGTATGGATAATTGCAATTCGATACATCTCCCCAATTTACCGAATAATTAAGTGTGCCGTTCAATGGATCAGTGGCATGTACAGTCCATGTACCCGTCTGACCTACATTCAAAGTAGTAGGTGCGTCTACACCACTAATTACAGGTGTATTGCCAGTTGGTGGCGGAATTGAAGTTGATGTAATAGTGAATGTCGAATCACTTGAATCACATTGTGAGCCATCTGTTGTACATATCTGGATTTGATATTGTCCATTTGGAGCATATTCAAGGTCACCAGTACCACCATTACCATTTTGATTACCTACCCAACCAACATTCCAACTATATGAACGAGTATTTAAATTAACATTTTGAGCAATAGTAAGAGGCGCACGTACAGCAATCATGCAACGGATAGGTTGGCCTGGCAGAGCACAAGCTGGAGTTGGAAATGCCAGTTTAATAGACCCTGTCTTTGTCAGAATATCTGGCGAACCATTCCATGTAATAGTCTGTGTTGTTCCTAGAATCCAAGTCTCTCCTCCGTTTGGTGAAGTCACTTGAAATGAAGAATCTTGAGTGCCTCCATTATTACCACCACCATTATTATTGTCATGATCTCTTAAATACTGACGCGTCATTGGACCAAAAAAACCAAAGGCTGGAAGTCCTATAGACCTCTGATATCTCATCAATGCAGATTGAGTTTGTGAGCCGAAATAACCTTTAGCTACATAATTCGAGGAAACAGAGGGTATATCAAAACCATTGTTTATTAACCAAGTCTGAAGATTAGTCACATCATCACCCGATGATCCTATATATAGATTCGTATTGAATGTATAATTTTGAGCCATTGCTACTGACGCAAAAGCTAAAAACACTATACTGCTAGTTATAAGGTATTTTTTCATATAATATTAATATGTATATTCTATCACTTTAGTGGTGACGGGCTATACATAGAAATATTACACGCTTGAGGAGAAGTCTATCTAGAAAGAGCGTGGACCATCTGAGAAGACAAAATCAGCATCTCGTGGTATCCAGCCTATCGATCCTAGGTTTATGGATGCAGACATATTTTTAAAATCAACTACATTAATCCTATCTGGATATAATAACATCCTTCCTCCAGCCCCATCCAAAAGACCTTGTCTATCGGCTGCAATATTTGTGTATATAGAGATCTGGACATTCTGATGGGCTGGTAAACTTATTTGCGGGATTGTAAAAGTCATCGACGGCATTCCTGGTGAGCTAAATGATAAGGAACTTTTATAAGTTTTACCATTTATTTTCATGAATGCATTTCCAAAGATCAGACGGTCTGAAACCGCTTCATCTAATTTTTCATTACCTGACATAGCTTCAGAATCGATACCTACAGTTAATCCTTTGAGAGTCGTATCTGTATCAGAATTAAAATTTAACACTGCAAGAGAGATATTCTTAGTCATAGTCGTTGTTGAGATCTTAATGGGAACTATAGGATCTGGAGCACCAAGTAAGGAAACCGTAACTGTACTAGTCGCAACCCTTCTGTTATTCATTTGAAAAGTTGCTGCATTTAAAGCTACTGCCGATTGATCGGAATTATTACCTGCTATGGCCATCGAGCTATAAATATTTGGTACTGCACAAACTACCAACAAGAGGGCTGATGATATCAATGAATATTTCAATGTTTTTGTCATAATAATCAATTTAATTTTAATTTAATAATCAATAGTGTTCTACTGCCCAAAATACTCTCTAACTGCATCCCAAATAGAAGCTGTGAGGTCATCATTGTTCGTTGGATAAAGATCACTTACCTGTTTTGAACAAGTATTGTCTGAGGAATTCAAAGTGTAACTATCTGGACATGTGTATGTCTGTGTAGGAGCTACAGCTTCTCCGGCGACACCATTTCTACATCTCAAACCTTCAGGACCTAATTTATATCCTGCTGGGCAAGTTGCTGTTTTAGTTGCTGGTATTGTAACTATGGTTGGTTTAACTATAGGCTTTGGTGTTGGTACAACTACTGGTGTAGGGGTTGGGGCTGGAGTATTGACTGGAGCTGGTGCAGGCGTAGTAGCGACGGGTACGACGACAGGGGTTATTGGTTTTACTTGTGTAGGGGTTGTGACGACAGGGGTTGGAGTAGTGACTTGGACAGGTGTAGAAACTGGTTTAGTGACAGTTGTTGTTACAGCTGGAGTTTGTGTAGTTACTGGTTTTGTAGTTGTAGTTGGAGTGTGTACTGGAGCTGGCGTAGTAACGACTGGAGTAATAACTGGAATTGGTGTTGGGGTAGGTTTAACCACACTTCCAACCTGCACCGTAGTAGTCGTCTTTGCACTCAAGCCAGCGGAGTTAGTAACCGTGAAAGTCACTGTGTATGTTCCAGTAGTTGAGTATGAGTGAGTGAAGGTTGAACTTTGTACAGCTGCTGCTTTTGCAGAGGCTACTGCACATGCATAGCCAGGTGGACATGTTGATGTATCACCCCAGTCTACTGAGTAGCTAAGTGAACCATTTTGAGGATCTGAAGCATTCACTGTCCATGTACCCTGCTGACCTACAGTGAGAGTTGTTGGAAAGGTACCACCAGAGATGACTGGGGGTTGGGAGGTTGAGGTTGCGGAGACGATGGTAAAAGAAGGACTACTTCCACCTGATGCACCTTTGGCACTGAATTGAATTTGGTAGCTAGATGCGGCTGTAACATTTGAACCGATTGTCCAAGGAAATACTCCGACACTACCTGTGCCATCTGTATATTTTGAACCAGTAGAGACGGCTGTACCGAGATATGTAGCAGCAGCTTGACCTAAATTACCCCCAACAAGATACACCGCGTAACTCGAACCTAATGGGTCGGAACTGTCCCACTTCACGTTGTAGTTCTGGCCAACTTGAAGTGTAGCACCAACAGTTGGATATGTAACATTGAAAGAGTAAGGCTGTGTAGATGTACTAATTGTCTGACATGTATATCCACTTGGACAATTAATTGTTACTGCAGTACATGTATAACCAACTGGACAAAATGAACTAGAACCTTGTGGTACACAAGTATATCCTATAGGACATGTTGGAGTTGTTGGATTATTCCCAATAGTAATATCAGAGACTATCTGTAAATTATCAAGACTTGAAGTTATTGAGTATTCTGATAAATTAGTTGCGCCAGTCGTACCATAATTTATACTTGCAACTTTAACCATATTTACACCATTGACCGCACCATACGTAGCGTCATTAGTAAGTAAGCCCACGAAAGTAAACTGACGAGAAGTACCTGGTGCAATGTAGAAATGATCAGCAGTATCAGCTGTAGATGGCAAATTTGTACTCAGACTACCCTTTGCTGGAACAATAAATCCTTTAGCATTAAATACAATCGATGAATTTGGAGCCAAGTTTGCAGTATCAGTCACTGATGTACTGATAAATATTGGGCTGTTCCCTGCTGTCAAAGTAAAACCAAATGTGACATTTTGAGACTGTGAGGTATTACTTGAATTTGTTACAAGAGGTCCTTTAGATGCAGAGGTGTTACTGATAGTGAGAAAATTAGTAGGAGTTGAAGTTGCTACTACGGGACCACCACACGAACCATTTATCTTCGCACGAGTTAATACATCCATATTGCCAGTAACTGGTAAACCAACAGCTGTTTGATATTGTTTCAAAGCTTGTTGAGTTTGAGTGCCAAAATATCCTTTAGCATTAGCGGTTGTAGTGAGACCGTGAATATTATAACCGTGAGCTATGAGCCAAACTTGTAGAGCGGCGACATCTGGACTTCTAGTGCCGAGGGTTAGATTCTGGGTAAAGAGATAACAAGCGGTAGTTGGTGGTGTGGTTGTACCAACTGAAGTTGTGGTAGAGACCGTTGTAGGTGTTGTAACTGTTGTAGTAGTCGATGTTGAAACTGATACTGGTGCTGGGGTAGTAACAACTGTAGTTGTAGTAGAAACTGGATTTGTTGTTGTTGAATTTACCTTAACAGTTAGAGTTGTTGTTGCCAAAACCGTCAACCCAGTTTTAATACATACCCCAGAAAATACTGTGTCTGAAGTCAGTGGACCAGATGATCCAGTTCCACCCTGAAGTCCTTGTCCCACGGCACCGCTCTGCCATAGATTGCCATTCTCATAAATCATACACTGACCAAAATCTGCACTACCATATACCCAAGTAATCATCGCTGATTGACCAGGACTTACAGTACTTAGATCAGATGAAATTTTGAATGGGGAAGCTGGAATTGGTGTTCCGGGAGATATCTGATCCTCTGCAATAAAACCACTATCCATAACGAAACCACTAAAATCTACCCAATTAATTTGCCACCATGTTTTTCCGGCAATTTGAAATGATTTATCACCAATAACAGGAGTAGTCGCTATTCCTGTCTGAGGTATTTTAATAGTACTTGTAGCATAAGGTAACGAATAAAAGTTACTTGCTTGATTTATCAAAGTGAAATGTTGGCCTGGTGAAAATTTCGTTGAAGTTGATTGATTTTCAACATACAAAACAGATACGTTATGTGTTCCGGAATTGGAGTTTGTAGTTAACGTATACTTGCAACCGGCAACACTATTATATTCATCGGTACCATTCTTTGTTACTTTGTTTTTTTGACATAGAGATGGATTGTTTGAAGTGTAACTCCCTGAAGCAGTTGGAATATCAACAACACCTGGGTACTCAACTGACACTGAATTAGCGGTGGACATTAATACGGATGTCGCGTGTGGAACATACACAATAGAGGCTGGATTAGAAGTGGATGTCATTTGGTATGTACCACTGGTAACTGGTGTAGATTGAGCATTTGCCACAGGACTAACAATTGAGACCGCGAAGATAAGTGTGATAAGTGAACCGAGACTGAGTGTGATTATTTTCTTCATTTTATTTTTACTCTATTTATAATGCTTTTAATAATTTTAATAGAACGGCGACGGAACAACGAAATAAACGACACAAATTAATAACGAGACAAGCGTGCGCTCAACAAAGAGCACACGCTTGGGTAGTCGGGGATATTATAACTCTCTAAAAAGTATCTGTAAACTTACTTATCCACATACAAAAAACCGGCACATGGCCGGTTTTTTATCTTTATTTCCTCTTCTCGATAATCTCTGTCTCAACTGCCTTTGGAACAACGTCATAATGATCGAACTCCATCTGAGCACTTCCCTGACCTGAAGTCATAGAACGAAGATCTGTTGTATAACCGAACATTTCTGAAAGTGGAACTTTGGCGTGAATAGCGAGGTTCTGACCCTTTGGTTCTGAACCTTCGATGAGACCACGCTTTGATGAGATTGAACCGATAACGTCACCCATATATTTTTCTGGACAAACAACTTCGAGCTTCATTATAGGTTCCAAGATAACTGGCTTTGCCTGACGAGCAGCACGCTGGAAAGCTTGTGAAGCAGCGATCTTATAGGCAATCTCTGACGAGTCAACATCATGGTAAGAACCGTAAGTGAGCTCACATTCAATATTAACCAATTTGAAACCAGCGAGGATACCACGATCCATAGCTTCATGAACACCCTTCTCAACTGCTGGAATAAATTCACCAGGAATAGCACCACCAGTGATAGAGTTGATGAAACGGAAGTCGTCGTAGTTACTGACGTTCTTTGGAACTTTCTCGCCCTCTGGCCATGGCTGCATAGGTTTGATATTGAGTTTGACGTGACCGTACTGACCTTTACCACCAGTCTGTTTAACATATTTTTCTTCTGCTTCGGCAGAACCAAGGATGGTTTCGCGATATGCCACTTGAGGCTTACCAACATTAGCTTCAACTGTGAATTCACGCTTCATACGATCAACCATGATTTCGAGGTGGAGTTCACCCATACCTGAGATAATGGTCTCACCTGTTTCCTGGTTAGAAGAGACGCGGAAGGTTGGATCTTCATTACCAAGCTTGCGAAGTGCAAGACCCATTTTCTCTTGATCAGCCTTTGTCTTTGGTTCGATACGAAGAGAGATAACTGGTTCCATGAATTTAATCTTTTCAAGAATGATCGGATGATCTTCATCACAGAAAGTGTGTGAAGTGAGAGCATCTTTCAGACCGACAGCGGCAGCAATCTCACCGGCAAAAACCTTCTTAACTTCTTCGCGCTTATCAGCCTGAAGACGAACAATACGACCAAGACGCTCTTTCTTGCCTGTTGTTGAGTTATAGATATAAGTACCAGCTTCAATTGTTCCTGAATATACGCGGAAGAATGTTAGCTGACCAACGAATGGATCGTTTTGGAGTTTGAAGGCAAGAGCTGAGAAAGGTTCTGTATCTGAAGCGTGACGCTCTATCTCTGCACCTGTGTTTGGATCAATACCTTTGATGGCTGGCATATCGAGTGGTGATGGAAGATAGTCAACGACGGCGTCGAGAACCAACTGAACACCAACGTTCTTCAAAGCTGAGCCAGTGAAAACTGGGAAAATCTTGTTAGCAATAACAGCCTTACGACAAACTTTCTTAAACTCCTCTACAGAGATTTCTTTTCCATCAAGGAAAGCCTGCATGGCAACATCATCAGTTTCAACAACCTTTTCGATCATCTCTGCACGATATTTCTTTGCATCCTCGAGCATATCCGCTGGAACTTCACTTTCAATAATATCAATACCCTTCTCACCTGAGAATGTATAAGCTTTCATGCGGAGAAGATCAACGACACCATGGTGATCTGCTTCAGTTCCGATTGGGAGCTGGAAGCGAACTGCATTTTTATTCAAACGCTCAAGGATAGACTTAAATGATTTCTCGAAAGATGCACCCATGCGGTCCATCTTGTTAATGAAACAGAGACGAGGAACATTAGCTTCATCAGCGTAACGCCAGTTAGTTTCTGACTGTGGTTCAACACCTGCAACACCGTCGAAGACCACAACAGCACCGTCGAGCACGCGAAGAGAACGCTTCACTTCTACTGTGAAGTCGATGTGTCCTGGTGTGTCGATGATGTTGAAACGAACTTTCTGTGAGACATCATCTTTGCCTGCAGCATCTTTCAAACCACGGCGGTAGGTTGGATTCCAAAAACAAGTGATGGCAGCAGCTGTGATAGTGATACCACGTTCACGCTCCTGTTCCATCCAATCGGTTGTAGTCTCACCTTCGTGAACTTCACCGATCTTGTGAATCATGCCGGTATAGTAAAGGATACGCTCTGATGTCGTAGTTTTTCCGGCATCGATGTGAGCAATGATTCCGAAGTTTCGCATTCTCTCAAGTGGGTAATCGCGTTGCATGGTGTTATTTATTAAAATTGTGGCCTTTTATGATAATGGTGGCCAAAAAATATAGCTCTTTAGTAAGAGATAATGTACAGGAAAAGGCCGAAATAATCAAATTAGAACTACACGACCTCTTTTCTGTGTTTGTATAAGAAGATAAAAATAACTAATGCAACAATATTTAGGCCAATATAATAGTTTCCACTTTGTGGTAGAAAAAATATTGAAAATCTACTTCCAAAATAAGCACTAAAGAATAGGGAGCTAAGACTTATTTTAACAAATACCCCAAAACATGATACAAGCATGTACGTCATACCTGGAATTAAAAATGTAGGGATTTGAACAGATTGAGATATCAATGAAAGTTGAACTGCTTTTTTGTGTTTCTTCCATAGTAATAGACCCGATAAAGTACTAAAACAATAAACAAGAAAAGCATACAAAAATATCATGCTCGTAATTATTTTATACAAAGTAACAGCGTCAGATTGAAAATACGGGATAATTACAGTAAAAAAAGAAAATAATATTACGCCAATACCTAAGATACCTCCTATTATTTCTAATAATGAAATTAGTTTTCTGTGAAAATTTTTCATTCTGCCATTATACCAACTTGGTTTATTTACACCACTTGAGCCAAATTGATAACTTTACACCCTAAACCCAATCGCACTTGGCAATTTCTTCTTTGCTTCCAGATTATCCTTAAGCAATTTCGACATAGCGATTGAAATACCGGCAATATCCTTACCCTGCTCCTTTTGTTCTTTCTCCAAAATCTGAATCTTTTCCGCCAGATCCTTATGAGTTGCCAACAATTCACGCAACTTTACAAAAGCTCGCATGATAAAAATATTCATCTGGACTGCACGGTTACTTTTCAAGACTGATGAGAGCATAGCAACACCAAGTTCGGTGAAAGCATACGGCGCCGTACGACGACCTCCCCAACTTGAGGTTGCAAATTGCAACCTCAAGTTTTGTACTTCTCTTAACTGAAGCTGGAACATAAAATCCTCAGGAAATCTTGATGAGTTTCTTCTTACAATTTGATTTAGATATTTTGTTGGCACTTGATAGAGTTCAGCAAGATCATGCCCGAGCATAACTTTCTGGCCACGAATAAGATGAATTCTCCTTTCAATGAATTCTGGAGTCACTGGCATAATTAGACTTGTCTCAGGTAATTTTTGATTTGACATCAAAATATTTTAACAAACTTAAACTAAATTAAAATTATTTAAAATTCAAAAAACTGTGTAGATACTGTTGATAAACAAAAATCGACCCCAATAAGTGGTCGATTTTTGAGATTTAATATTTCAGATTGAAAGTTACCAAGCAAAGTGAGCAAAAGCCTTGTTAGCTTCAGCCATCTTGTGAACATTCTCACGCTTCTTAACTGCTTCACCTTCATTCTTTGAGGCGGCTATGATTTCATCAGCGAGCTTGAGTGCCATAGGCTTTCCCTTCTTTCCACGAGCCGCTTCAACGATCCATTTCATAGATAGAGCATTCTTACGCTCTGGACGAACTTCACGAGGAACCTGGTAGTTAGCGCCACCGACACGGCGTGAACGAACTTCCATAGCAGGAGTCGTATTTTTAAGTGCCAATTCAAAAACTTCAATTGGATTCTCAACTTTAGCTTGCTCTTTGATTGCATTCATACAATCGTAAACAATAGTACGAGCTGTGTTTTTCTTACCTTCTTGCATGACGTAGTTGATGAACTTTGAAACTTTTAGAGAATCAAATTGTGCATCAGGTCTTAGATCACGCTTTATATTTCTTTTTCTTCGCATAGTAGTTTATTAGTTGGAATTAAATTTAAGCTTTAACTGCTTTTGGCTTCTTATTGCCATACTGACTGCGACCTTTACGGCGTTTCTCAACACCTGCTGCATCTAGAACGCCACGAACAACAGAATAGCGGAGACCGACGTCTTTGACACGACCACCACGAAGTAGGACCACTGAGTGTTCCTGCAAGTTGTGACCTTCACCTGGGACATATGCTGTTACTTCGATACCGTTTGAAAGACGAACACGAGCGATCTTGCGGATAGCTGAGTTAGGCTTCTTTGGTGTCTTGGTTGTAACTTTGACACATACGCCACGTTTGAATGGTGCTGGATAAAATGATGGGCGATTCTCAATACTATTGAAAGTACGAGTGAGCGCACCTGACTTTGACTTTCTCTTGAAACGAACGCGACCATGCTTTGTGAGCTGATTTATTGTAGGCATTTGTTAAAATTAGTATGAAGGTATTAAGGTATAACAGTATTAAAGTATTTTGGTTTTATACCTTTATACTTTCATACCCTTATTCCTTTATACTTTCTCTGTGGCAATCCTGAATTCTTCACCGCGAAAGCCTTGAGTTTTCTCTAAAAGTGAGAATTGGCTTGGGCGATTACTCATTCTTGCCTTAATAATGTACTGGCCCCTGTAACAGGAGCAGTGGTAAGCACACTAACATAATCGCCTTTGTTATGCAAAATTTACCTAAGCTTGCTTTTCATTACCTGTATACCTTTCATAAATTGTAAGTACAGCCATAGATAAGAGCATTAGCCAAAAAACCAATTCTTCAAATGGAAAAGTTACGTTGAATATGTTCACCGTACCAATATATTGAGTACTTGGAAAACGCCACCAGTCGAGATGAAGTGCAGTAATCTCGTAAAGGAAACTCAAATAAAAGAAGTAGGTCGCGGTTATGAAAAATTTGAATATGAGGTTTGGGTGTCCGGTTAACTCTTTAATTACTGGAAGTAGAATCAGGGTTATTCCAAAGCAAAGATAATAATAAGGTATTAGAAGCGATGATGGATAGGTAAGCAAAAGAGTCAGAAACAAAATACTACAACCTAATACAAAAAGAAGTATGTGTTTTCCACGATGGTTCCACGTATGCAGACTGTGGTGATGATTCAGGAAAAATTCATAAAATACTACTACTGTATAAAAATTTAAAAATGCCCAGACAATTACTTCCAAAGTTACAAATCCAAACAAACGATGAGTGATGATGCTGTGTGGAATAAGCCACTGACCTGTGACTTCAGATATATAATCAATGGCTATTATAGCCGGCACACTCGTACAGAAAGAAAAAATGAGTGCTTTATGGGTGTACGAAAAATTTCTTACTGAGATATAAGCTGCAGGTAATCCAAAAAACAATAGTATCGAGATAAACGCATTGATATGAAAAAAGAAAGAGATTGCCGATGAGATTGCAGGAAATAAAAGTACCATAAAGATGTCAATCTTATTTACTTTTGTACTTATACTCAACTTCATTGAAATTTTACGCTTGCATTCCCGTCAACAATCCAAAAATCCATGGAATGATCGGTGAAATGATTTGCCAAAGGAATAAGACAACCAAAAGAATCCAAATCGGTGCATAAGCTTCGATGATGTGGCGAACTCTGACATATTTATTGGGTAATATTGAGAAAAGAAGCTTCGAACCATCAAGAGGTGGGAGTGGAACGAGATTGAAAACGGCCAAGACTATATTGATGACAACTATATATGAAGTAACTTGAATAAAAGAATTAACCGTCAAAGAGTTTGGATCAAAATTTGCAATAACAAATCTGATTATCAGACTGAAGATAACCGCTATTGAAATATTTGATGCTGGTCCCGCCAGAGCAATCAAAAATTCTCCAGATCTGCGATTCTTGAGATTGTAAGGATTAAAAGGCACTGGCTTTGCCCAACCAAAGGTGAAGCCTGCCAATGAAGTAATGAGTGGTACGAGTATAGAACCTACTGGATCTATGTGTTTTAAAGGGTTCAAAGTGGTTCTTCCTTGCAAACGCGCAGTTGGGTCGCCTAAGTAATTAGCCATATAGCCATGAGAAACTTCATGAATAATGACAGAGAAAATCAAGATGACTATTGAAAGAAATGTAAGCATGTAGATGTCTCATTGTAACAGTACTTGCGAATTATTGAAACCATGTTATGATGTCCGGACATAACTTTTCAAGAAATTATATGGCCAGAATCTGTCAAATAACTAAAGTAGGATCAGTTGTCGGAGGTAGATACTCTAACCGTACTCGTGCAACTCAGTTCAACCCATGTGGTAACATCCGCCGCTATCCAAATCTTCAGAAAAAGAAGATCTATGTTCCTGAACTCAAAAAGTCTTTCCCTCTCACTGTTTCAGCTCGCGGCCTCCGCACTATCCAGAAGAAAGGTGCGTTCAAAGCTCTCCGCGACGCAGGTATCATCAAATAATCTTATTTAATTTCCATAGACTTCCCGTCAGAAAGCACTAAGATAGTGCTTTTTTGTTTAAGATTAAAGCGATGATCAGCCATAATCATATAGAGTGGATCTGTTTTATTTAAAGATGATTTTGAATTTACCGACGATTTCGAATTTGAAACCGCTTGAGAATAAATGACGAACTCTGGCTTTACGGCATTTATCAAATTAGTGGAAAGCGAGCTAGTCGAAACATTATGCGGAACAATTAAGACATTTGACTTGATATTAATAGAGCTTGAACTAGCTGCGCTTAAACTCGCAATAAATTTTTGGATTTTTAAACTGGTATTTCCTATTAACATAAAAGATGTGTAACCATAATCAAATTTTAAAACCATTTCTGGTGATGATGCTTTTGAGTATTTAAATTTATCAAGAGCTTCTGGAAAAAGAATCTCTGCTTTTAATTCGCTGGAGGCCGAAGGATTATTCTCATTAATATTTAAGATATCTCCCCTACCAAATTTTTTTATTGGAATTTTCAATCGATTAATAGCGTCTAAAAATGTCTCATAAATCTTATCTGTTGAACTAGAGAAACCAGATTCTTTAGCTGTAAATTTTGGAAGAATGACTCGACTGACTTTGTAGCGATTCACAACATCAATTAAACCTGTCACATCATCACTACTATCACTTGTAACGATTACTTCATCAATCCGTTTAGAATAAAAAGGTAAGATACTGGTCAATTCACGAATGACCTCCGAATTAGCTCCGCTGTTTATAAGAATCCTCGTATCATATGGCGTGCGTATAAATATTGATGGATTACCTTTTGTATCAAAAACATAGAATTCCAGTTTTGTTGGCAGTCGGCTCACATTCCAAATATACATAGAAATTACGAATACTAAAAAAGCACCAAATAGGCTGTATTGTACGTATTTATTTTTAATAGCATTAATCATTAGTTTTATAATTAATTATGTTAAAATAGACACATGAAACAATTCACACCAAAAACATTTTCAATACCAAGTTTAAAAGGAATTTCTTCTAAAAATATTGAGGAGCATCTAAAGCTTTATGCTGGCTATGTGAAGAATGCTAACGGCATCATGGATTTGCTCAATCAATACAGTAAAGACCTCGTAACGAATGCGTATGTCATCGGTGAGTTAGGTAGACGTTTTAGTTTTGAATATAACGGTATGCGTAACCACGAAATATATTTTTCATCTCTGGAAGGCGGGGCAACTCCTATTAATGATTCTGGTAATCTTAAGAAAAAAATCGTGGAGATGTGCGGATCGTTCGAAAGCTGGCTCACTGATTTCAAGGCACTTGCTCTCACCCGCGGTGTTGGTTGGGCAGTTCTTTGGTATGACAAGAAGGAAGATAGACTACTTGCATCATGGATAGATGAGCAGCATTTGGGTGAACTGAACGGATGTCATATGATTCTGGGCTTAGATATGTGGGAACACTCATATGTCGCTGACTATCAACCTTCTGGTAAGAAAAATTACGTTGAGGACTTTTTCGCTAACATAAATTGGTCTGTAGTTGAAAAGCGTTTCGATGAAGCATTGAAATAAAATTTCAGCGCTATATATCCTATAGCAAACAGTGCATAAAATCCTACGACCCACCAGAATGAAAATTGTGGGAATGTTATAGATGCAAAAGGAATTTTTGCGAAATTTTCTACTATTAGAAGTTCATAAGTGAGCAAGAGATGTGCTATCCAACCAAAAAATTGCGAGGGGTAAATCGAAGTAAATGCCGAAATAAAACCCAAAGAACCGGTCAAAAAGACTGCGAGCATAGTCACGGGTATAAATGGTAAAACTAAAATATTGGCAAATACGCCAATCAGAGATAGTTGTCCCATAATATATAAAATGAATGGTGAAACGAATATCTATGTGGAGATTGTCGCGGAACAGATACCGCGCATTTCAAATCTTTCTGGTATGAACCATAAAAGTTTTTCCATAGGCGAGGCCAAAAGTATGAGCCCTAGTGTTGCTAAAAAAGAAAGTTGAAATGACGGATCATGCAAAAGAATTGTCGGGTTCTGTATTAGCATGAGCAAACCAGCGAAGATAAGTGCTCGCGCAACATTATAATCGCGACGGATGAGACTGCCGATAAGAGCAATGCTTGCCATAAAGCATGAACGCATAACTGTGGCGCCTCCACCAACAAGAATACAAAATAGAACCATGCCGACAGCACCGATTAATATTCCCCAAACGCGTGGTAAGCGCGAAAGCAGTCTGCGCATAGCATCAGCAACGACTGTTATATTAAATCCGGAAAGCACCACTATATGTATGAGACCAACTGTACGAAAATCATTTAATAAATCCTTTCCAAGAGCACTCTTTTCACCAACGACTAATCCAGCCGCAAGAGCTGAATGAGGCTCACCTAAAACTTTGTCCAGATTATTTACAAAACCTCTTTTGATTTTATAGAGGCTTGAAGTCAGCCAATCACTGAAACCTATAAGACCTCTTGAATCATCGACAGCTAAAACGACTGTCCCACTCTTTATTTCATAGAAAATATCGTCTTTGGCTAGATAACCTCTATAATCAAAAGTCCTGCCTGTTCCGCTTTTGAAATTGAAAGGCACTGACAGATTCCCAGAAAAATTTACAATTTCACCATAATTAAATTTAGGATAAAGCTTAGTCTTGATGCGTATAGAGACCCCCGATGGACAATCTTCATCAAACTTAATTACATTAACCACCAAGACTTGGCCGGCATCGGTACTTGAAGGATCTTCACTTACGATTCCTTGACCAGTTATCGGTTGTTTCAGACAAGCACCGATGTCTGGTGCAACTGTGTTCATAGACATAAGGACACGCAAACATGCCATGCTCACAAATATCATCCAAAATAAAATGACTTTCTTTTTCATAGAAAGCCATCTTAACAATCGGTGATAAATTTATATTCAAATACTGTTCAAGAAAAGATAAAATTTTCTTCAAAAAACAATAAAATTAGAATAGAAGTGTCTCAAATTCCTGAATGATTCCATCTTCATCTTCCCTACTTAGAGATTTCTTATATTTTGCCCCCTTTGTGCCTTTCACCCTCTTTTCACACTCCGCCCAAGTCTTATGGGTTTCAATAACACCACCGACCATGCTTATGTATGAATATGCTTTTGCATTCAATTTTGATGAACTCTTTTTCTTTTTTACTAAACTTACTTCATTATGTGAAACGTCGAGGATATTCGGTAAGTCGTAATCAGCAAGAGATCCTTTATAGAGTTTCGGCACCACACCATCAGCAAAAGCGGTGGCGATATGATCACATCTTTCATTTCCTAAAATACCAATGTGTCCACCAACGTATTTCCATTGAACTTTTTTACCAGTCATACTTTTATCTAATTTCATCCATAAATCTTTATTCAAGACATCTTCTTTAGCCTTTGTGATCCAATTATTTTTCTTCCAACCATGAATCCATTTTGTAATTCCGTTGATGACATACGACGAATCTGTATGGACAAGTATCGAATCATCTTTTTTAGCATGTAAAATTCCCTCGAGAGCCGCAGTCAATTCCATTCTATTATTTGTAGTGTGTTTTTCACCTCCACCAAGTTCTGTTATCTTCCTCTCAATTTTTCCTTCTTTATTTTTTTCTTCTACTACCACAGTTCCCCAACCGCCTGGTCCAGGATTTCCTCTCGATGAGCCGTCAGTAAAAATGATTGTTTTTGTTTCGGAGTTATTCATATGATTGGTTTAGTAAGTACTATATTACCACATCGACAATTCTCAATCTTAATTCAGTCCTGCCACCAAAGAGAGATTTCTCAACAGAAGCTATGAGGTCAACAGTCTTAGTCGAAACATCTCCCGACATTAAATCTTTAGCCCATTTTTCGTTAGCGCCGAAGAATGAGATGGCCGGAATCTTCTGACCTCCAGATTTAGAAAAAGAGACTTCAACATGCTCTTTACCTTTACCAAATATTTTTACTCCCACTGGCATAACTTTTCTAAAAAGAAAAACTGGTTTCGGATTATCCATACCAAAAGGTGCGAGCTTGGCTATGTCATTATATAAATTCCAACTCACGTCATTCATAGAAAGTTCCATATCAATCATCTCACCTTCATCATCAGAAATTTCTGTTCCTTTTATTCCTTTATTCTTATCTTCCTTTATTCTCCCTTGCGCTTCATTCAAATGCTTATCCAAAAAATGCACCTGATCATGACTAACTTCAAATCCTCCGGAATGTTTATGCCCACCATATTTTATAAAAATATTTTCTGGCACGCCTCGCATAATATCAACAACACTTGAAACACCCTCAGAACGACATGAACCTTTTATACCACCATCACCATCTCTTCCCCAAAGAAAGACTGGCCTATCAAATTGTTCAGCACATGTGTTTGCGACGAGACCAAGTAGCGATGGTCGCCACTCCGGATTTCCAAGCACGATAGCAGATGGCAATAAAGACTCATCTGTTCCATATCTATCATGCAATATTTTCTTAATCTCTTTCGAGAGAGAAGCGACCACTCCTTTTCTCTCATTATTTATGTGGTCCAAATGATCTGCAAAAGTCTGCGCTTCTTCATCAGTCTTGGCAGTGAGCAAACTAAAAGCGTCCATAGGCAATCCCATACGCGATGCGGCGTTTATGCGCGGAGTGATCATGAAAGCGATATCGTCTTCAGTAAGATGCTTCTGACTTATCTTTAATTTTTCAAGCAAACGCACCAAGCCTTTTCTCTGACTTTTTCTCAAAACTTCCAGACCATAATATGCAAAAACACGATTCTCACCAGTGAGTGAAACCATGTCGGAAAGCGTCGCTATGCCGACCATATCCAACAACCATTTTTCATGCCCATCTTTCCAACTATCTTTGAAAACAAGACTACGGACATTATCTTTCTCCTTACTCCTAACTTCTTTCTCCTTTTTTATTATTGCTTGAATAAATTTAAATGCTACAGCTGATCCGCACAGATTTTTATCAGGATAAGCACAATCAGCCTGCTTGTGATCGATGATAGCAAATGCCGGAGGAAGAACCGCTGGCGGCTCATGATGGTCGGTGATTATCACTTCCATCCCCTTCTCCACTGCTAATTCAACAGGTTTCACATCAGTGATACCGCAATCTAAAGTAATTAAAAGCTTCACACCCTCACCGTGCAACTGTTCGATTGCTTCAACATTCAGACCAAAACCCTCATCATGACGATGTGGAATATAGATGGAAAAATTCTTAAAACCAATGCGATTAAAAAAATCATTCCAGATAACCGCGCCGGGTATACCATCGGCATCGTAGTCGGAATATATGGCGATACGTTCATTGTCCTTAATCGCTTTGATTACTCTCTCCGCCGACTTCTCGGCGTCTTTCAAAAGAAATGGATCGTGGGTATGAAGCTCGTAATCTGGTGATACAAATCTCTGTGCAACATGAACATCTTTAAAGCCACGATGAAAAAGCAGGTGTGCCAAAATAGGCGAAAACTGTGCAAGCTTTGAATGTTCATCATTTGTGATGGTTCGGCGAATGGGATAAGGCATGTTAACCAATTGAATTGGTATAAAAAAGTATAGCACGCAGATATGGTAAAATACTCACATGACAACACAAGATCAAAACTGCACATTTTGCAAAATAGTAGCCAAAGAAATCCCTGCAAATATAGTCTATGAGAATAACGACTTTCTGGCTTTTCTTGATATCAATCCAAAGTCTCCTGGTCACACTCTAGTAATACCAAAGACTCATTACCGCTGGGTTTGGGATGTTCAAGATCCAGCAGCATATTTTTCTGTTGTAGCAAAAATTGCCAATGCGCAACGTAAAGCTTTCAACCAAGAGATGATCTTGAGCAAAATAGTCGGCGAAGAAGTTCATCATGCTCATATCTGGATATATCCAAGCGATCAAACTAAAGGCGACAAAAAAGATTTCGCTGGCAACGCAGAAAAAATTATAAAGAATTTATAAGTGCCTCTATTCCCGGAAGTGTTCCTTGCGCCAAGAAATCTAACATCGCTCCTCCACCAGTTGAGACAAAAGTAAACTTATCTTCAATTCCCAATTTCGAAATAGCTGAAAGAGTATCTCCCCCACCGACAATAGATTTCACCTCTGCGCCACCTTTGCTTTGTGTCCTCTCAGCGATTATTTTTGCTAATTCTTCCGTTCCTTCTGTAAATCCTTTTTCAAATAAACCAAGTGGACCATTCCAGAGAATAAATTTTGCACTGTCTATTTTTTCTCTTAATTGAAGCAAGCTCTTTGGACCAGCATCTAAAATGACATCAGTTTTACCTACAGCATCAGCCAATTTTACTGAGTGATCTTGCACGACAACGTCAACTGGCAGCATTATTTGTGGCTGATTAATTATATTTGAAATATCATTTTCACCATTTGAAAGCTTTGAAGCGCCGACCTCATAACCTTTTGCTTTGAGAGCATCATTCGCCAAAGCTCCACCAATAAAAATATTATCTGCATTCTTTAGAAACTTATTAATTAAAGGCAACTTTGTATCGAACTTTGCGCCACCAAGAATAAATAAAAACGGATGTGTTGGATCAAAAGCCATGCTTAAATTCTTAATCTCTTTTTCCATTTGCAAACCTGCATAGCTTGGTAAAAATTTAGTGACGGCACAGACCGAAGCGTGCTCGCGATGTGATACCGAAAAAGCTTCGTTAACGTAAATGTCAGCAAGTGAAGCCAACTGCTTTGCAAACTTCTTATCGTTTTCTTTTTCACCAGCATTTTCACGGATATTTTCTAAAAGAATTATCTCGCCATCTTTCAATTGCTCACTGGCTTCATATGCGCCAGCTAAATTCTTGATGAATGAAACTTTTGTACCTTTCTTATTTAAATAATCTGCGACCGGAGCAAGTGTAGGTTTTTGATCATTGATAATTGATAATTGATCATTCTTATTAACCAATCCATCCGCCTGCTCTATATGACTAATCAAAATAATTCTTGCACCTTTCCCTTTTAAGAAATTAATTGTTGGCAAAGCTGTGCGAATGCGATAATCGTCAGTTACTACCCCATTTTTAATCGGCACATTAAAATCAACGCGCACAAGCACTTTGACGCCAGATAGGTTTTGGATGTCAGCAAGGGTTTTCATATTATTTGACTCCATCCACAGCCTTCAATAACTCCACAAAACCTGGAGCATTCACACTCTCACGACCGACGAGGAGACCATCAACTTTGCCAACACGAACGATGTCACCAGCATTACGATAGTTTACCGAACCACCGTAGAGAACTTTAACCTTAACACCTGCTTCTGGACCAAAGATGTCAGAGAAAACTTTTTTTACAAAAAGAGAGGATTCGTAGATATCATCATTCTTCATAGGTTCAGTGGCTCCAATGGCCCAAACTGGTTCATATGCCAAAACTATTTTTCCGGCAGATTTCGCCTCAACGTTCACCAAACTATTTTTAATCTGATTTTTTAAAACATTTAAATAATCCCCAGCTTCATCACGCACGACCTCACCGACACAAACTATTGGCGACAAACCTGCATCCAAAACTGCTTTAACTTTCTTAGAAACTATCTCATCAGACTCGCCGCGAGCCCGCTGTTCAGAATGTCCGACGATGATATATGCAACCCCCACTTCACCGAGCATAGTAGCGCTCACTTCCCCAGTATATGGACCCCGATCTATCTCTAGTGACGCAGACTGCGCGCCTAAACTAAAATGTTTAATCTTTTTACGCCCTCCGCAAGGAATAATAAAAGGTAGAGGTGGAGCTATGACAGTTTCAACAGAAGAAAGATTTGGAGCGATGCGTTTTATTTTATTAGCAATCTTTTTAGCCTCATCTAAAGTGATGGGATTCATTTTCCAATTGCCAACTACGAGTCTTTTATTGATTGACATAGAAATATTGTAACACACCTTTTTTGATCATTGTGTCATTGACACTTGATCATTTATCAGATTTCCTGCCAGGAAAGCGTTGTGTAATAACTCGAAGTTAGAGGAAATGAAGGTGGTGGACCATACAGAAGATTTGCATCATAAGTCAGATTTCTATTTGCATAGCCTGTTCCATCAGTATAAGCAAAGCCGTAACGCAAGTTTGTAGCTATCATTCCAAAAAGATTCAAGGTTGTCCTCTTATATGAAGATCCACAGCTGGAATTATAATAATATCTTCCGACTCGACCATTCTGAGATATGAGAGCTCCATCAATAGTCTGTGTGTCTCCTGAACCATAACCAACATTAATATTTCCTTGAGAGATGAGACCAACGACATCAGTTCCATCAGTATTTGTATACAAAAGATTATCATTCACTGTGATGCTTGGCTCGTAGCCAATACCTGGATCAGGTAATTTTGCAGCGACTATACTAATACGAGAATGATTGATTGTTCCGTCAACCCAGACATTATCTTCAGCAAAAACCACACCATTAGAAGGAATAGAATAATTTTGCAAAAAATGTTGCGTGCTAATAGTCCAAAATCCCCATTGGGTTTGACCTGAACCACCAGAAGTACAAGTTGTTCCATTTGAACCACTAGGTACTGATTGAACAGCCGTTACAACATATAAATCAAAAGAATTATTTGTCTTTAAAACAATATGATAACCCAAAGCCGCATTACCATTATATTGTGAGCTTGTTAAATAAACACCACTAGATTGAGCCAGCGTCTTCAAAGTAGATAAATTCGCTGTTAACGAACCGAAATCAACCGCTGGTACTCCAACCTGACGTCCAACCGTGAAAATATCTGATCTAGTTGGCAAAGCTGTTGGTGACGTTGGGTCTCCGCTCGGATATCCTGTGCCTGAGACACAGGTATGAACTGCCCAGGAATTGGCTTTCGTACAAGAAGTTGAGTCTGGATCTGTATAAGTCGACAATGCGCTTGCAACTAGTCCATGAGCTACACCGTCAAAATGAATTCCTTTATTTGATTGGATTGGACCATAAGTCACAGTGCCTAGACCAAAATTCATATTATCATTTGCCACTACTGCGTATTGTGCAAAAGAAGGTATAGCCATAGTGACTTTGATAGAGCGTGAAATAGTGGAGCTAGCTAAAACCCCTTTTGAAATTATGGTTACGACAGTGGAACCGACGGACGGAGGAGTAATAGTCAAAGCGTAAGTACCAAGTAGGTTTCCATCCTTATCAAAAAACTGATGCGTGTATGGTGAGGTGGTCGTACTATTGGTACCATCATAAAAATCTGATGGTGCATGAGCCAAATGCCAACGATAATAATCAATCCCCGCTTCAGCTATTTGCAAAGCCTGCTCACGTTGTGACACTGTCTCTACACTTCGAAGCAATGCTGCTCCCCAATTCACAAGACCAATAGTCATAGTCACCGCAATAGCAGCAAAAACGATTACACTTACCAGAATCATGCCCTCTTCATGTGCTCTTTTGGAAATTATAATTTTGAATTTAGAATTTGACATTATAGATTATCTTTCAAATTACGTAAGGTGACATCTGCTGTATATGTTCTGATCGCAGGCATATCCTGATCAACATTACCGACACTCGCGCCAGCATTCAACGTTAAATTTATTTGAATGAGACGAACGGAATTTGGTGAAACTGGTTGTGAAATAGCTCCAGTGGTTGTTCCTGCATATGTTCCATCGAAATAAGAAAAAACTGGTGTAGAAGTCGAGTTGACCACATCAGTCAAAACAGTTGAAGTTGACTCTGTGCCAGAATATGAAAGCGGCGAGCCTGTTGGAGTAAGTAGGACACGATACAACTTCGACCCTATGAGCGAATATCTGATACGTTCCTTGATGCCATCACCATTTGTATCAGCAAAAAATTGAAGTGTATTTGTCGCCACTGTCTGTAAAGCATATGACCCATCGCTTCCCTGCGAAGTCATGCGAATATCGTGAGAAATCGTCTTTAAAATAACTTCGGCATCCTGAACCGTCGTCATAGAATTAGAAGCGCTTCTCTGATAAGAAAAAACATTTGATTCAAATAGAGAGACGGCTCCCATGATAACTATAAATATACCTATTGATACAACAACTTCTATCAAAGTAAAACCTGAGGAACGATTCATTCGCTAATTATAGCGTCAAGTGAGGATTCATGAAAGCTAGGGCCCAAGATTAACTTGCTGCTCTTGCCAACCACTTACGACAGAAACATTTGACGAGTAAGATGAGTAACCACTCTTCGAAACATTAACAGTGTAAGAGCCTGCGCTTAAACCTGAAAAAATAACTTGTCCTGGTGGAATACAGCTTGAAGTATATGTAAGAGAAACACCGGAAACTATTGGTGTGGCTGTAGCTGTTATGGTTGAAAGATACATCATATAACGAGCATACTCATTTGAGTTGTTGGTTGAAGAAATTGTTAATCCAGGGTTAGTATAGTAAGTATTGTTTGTGCCATCTGGGCCAAGAAAATTCCAGACGGGAGGAGTAGATGAGGGGCTCGTAGCTATTTGGAAAAGGACACTGTTTGGACCAGTCACGGATGATTGGCTACTTGGATTCCATGAGAGTGAAGAAAAATTACTGGTCGTGCCCGCATCAAATATTGAAGATTCTAGGGTACTGGTTGTATTCGTAACATAAGGATCAACTAAATTATTCAACAAAAGAACATGTCCGGTGGAAGTTGAAGTATCTACATTTGTTCCTAATGCATAAGCACTTGGATCAGAAAATATTCCTGGCTGATTCGCTCCGTGAGACCAATCTGTCTGATTAAAATAACCCTGACCAGTGACCTGTGTCTGATCATAACCACTTGGACCAGTGACTTCAACAGTAGCATTTGAAAGTGGCAGCCCTGTTGCACTATCTTTAACCGTCACAAGTAAACTATTTGAATTTTTAGGAACAGCTATAAGTTGAATATTCTGTGTACTATTCGGGCTAACTTCAATCGGATTCAAAGGATTGAGCCCCACTAAATCATATGAGCTATCATTTGGATTTATAGTGTAAGAATCCCATTCCATAGACCCCAAAGAAAGTGAACCTGAACCGTTTGTGGAAAGCGCGGAAGAATATTTAGGAATTCCGGGACCAATTTCTTTGCCCCCCGTCATATTAAAATGAAAATTTGGCACAACCGCGCATGTTGGAGTCATGCTGTTTATATTAATAGTGCTGGTCTTATCAATAGAGAAACTAACTTGTGTAAGTTGCTGTGCTACGACAGTTGCAGGTAACTTATTTGGAGTTGGATTGCTAGAACTGGCTACATAAGTCTGATCGCTGGAATAACCCGTTTTACTAACAGAGATATTATACGACTGAAATGCTGGCGGTATGTCTACGATTCCGAGGATACCGTCATTATTAGTCGTATCATCTATGATAACTGGCGAAGTTGTTGCTGTGTAAGCCAAATGAACAGAAGCATCCGCAACCGGATTTCCATCAGCATCTATAACTTGAGTGAATATGGCGCCATTATTTGTAGAATTTTCTAAATTTTTAGGTGCAACTTGGCCCGCAATGGTGATTGGTTTGAAATTTTTACAAGTCGGACAATCAACTGAAATCTGGACGAATTTATTATCAGCTGGGGAGGTATCCTTGTCTGTTGTGCTTCCAATCGTTCCATCAAAAGGCAAATCAACATCACGAATAGTGTAATCAACATTGAAAGTAACACCTCCACGAACCAAGGTTGTTGATGCTGGTAGAGCTCCGCTTGGTACACCGTTAACTATCCCTATATTTGAATAAGGCATATTACGGATCATTTCAAATTGTTCATCAGCAAGATTAACTGCGAGGATGCGAGATTGATTTAAATTCGCCAACTGAAATACTCCTGTATAAGCACCATAAGCAGCGACCGCCACAACAAGAAAAACTGCGGCACCAACAAGAGTTTCAATTAAAGTAAAACCTTTTTTCATTAAATTGCATTAACCAAAGAATACATAGGAGTAATCATGGCTACAGCAAAGAATCCAACACCGGCAGCAATGACTATCATGATCAAAGGTTCTATGATTGTAGACATATCTTTAGTCTTTTGATCGACATCTTCCTCATAATAATGCGCAACCCCTGAAAGCATCTCTCCTATTTTACCCGTCTCTTCACCGACACTCATCATTTCCGACAAGAAAATTGGATAGAGTTTTTCATTTTTAGCGAAAATCGTTGACATAAGCTCACCCTTCTTTATGGCTTCAGTGGCTTTTTGTAAAACCTCGCGGAAATAGACATTCTGAATAACCTCCGCTGTGATATTTACAGATTCGACGAAATCAACTCCAGCACCCAAAAGTGACGACAGTGTGCGAGCAGTTCTTGCCGTATTAACCTCCTGGACCAAACCTCCTATAATTGGCATTTTCAAAATGAGAGCGTGATTTATCTTCTTACCAGCCATAGTTCTAGACCAACGAGCAAAAGCAATTCCGAACAAAATTAAGGCAATGATGATATATATTCCGTAACTTTGCATAACATTACTAATATCCAAAATTATTTGCGTAGTAAAAGGTAATTGGACATTCAAACTTGCAAAAGTACTCATCAAAGTTGGGATGACGAATATAAACATCAGAATAGCGATGATAATCATAGCTGTTACTATGACTGCGGGATACATGAGCGCTCCACGAACGCGTCTTTCCAAGTTATAAGCACTTTCAAGCTGCAAAGCGATGACTTTGAGTGAATCTGCCAAAGTTCCAGACTGTTCACCAGCATGAACCATAGAAGCAAAAAGTGGTGGAAAAACCTTTGGATGTTTTGTAAGAGCATCAGCAAAAGTTGTGCCTTTATCAATAGAATTTCTTATATCTAAAATGACTTCCTTTAACTTCTTATTATGAGCTTGACGCTCCAAAACTGACAAAGCGCGTGATAGCGGTAGACCAGCCTCTATCATAGAGCCTAGGTTACGCGCAAAATTGATCTTCTCAATTGGTTTGATCTTATTTAAAAAACCGAGAGAAATCTCCATGTGTAAGCCTTTGCCTTTACTCTTCTTTTCTTCGGCTGAGACGAGCTCATCACCACTTTCACGAATCATACGATAAAGCTCATAGCGATCCATAACGTCTTTTTCGCCAGAATATACTTCTCCGTCAGTTTTTTTAGCTTTAAATATAAAGTGGCTCATGTTTTTATTCAGAAACAACGCGCAAAACTTCCTCAATAGTTGTTAAACCTTGAACGCATTTGAATATTCCATCTTCTATCATAGTGAGCATTCCCTCTTTTTTCGCTTGAGCCTCAATGTCATTTGAAGTCGCACTTTTCATAACCATATCTTTAATAGTTGGGGTCATTTTCAAAACTTCATGGATACCGAGACGACCCTTGAAGCCATCATCGTCTGTACCGACTACTGGTTTAAAAAATGAAATATCTTTCCAGGTACTATCTGGTTTTAAAATCTTTTCATTCTTGAGTGCATCTAGAACACGACCCATATCAACAATTTTCTCCAGCTCGGCAAATTCTGCAGAAGAAAGCTTGTAAGCTTGTTTCAAATCAGTGAGGGCACGGACCAAACGCTGGCCAATGATAATATCCAAGGTTGAGACAAGGAGAAAAGATTCGACTTTCATATCCAAAAGTCTAGGAATGGCACCGGCGGCAGAGTTTGTATGTAAAGTTGAAAGGACCAAGTGTCCAGTCAGAGCAGCGTTTACAGCCAAAGCGGCTGTTTCATTGTCACGGATTTCACCGACCATGATGATATCTGGATCTTGACGAACAAGAGTGCGAATACCTTGCGAGAAGGAGAATCCTATCTCTGGACGCACTTGAGTCTGGTTAATCCTCGGCATCTGATATTCAATAGGATCTTCAATAGTAGAAATATTTACATTTGGTGTATTCAAAATATCCAACATGGTATATAGAGTCGTGGTCTTTCCTGAACCTGTTGGACCGGTCGTCAAAATCATACCTGTCGTCTGACGCAATGCTCCATGAATACGCTCAAGTGCTTCTCCATGAAAACGCAGGTAATCTAGTGTATATCCTGAAATACTATCTCTCAAAAGACGCATGACTATCTTTTCACCATAATATGTTGGCAAAATAGAAACACGGAAAGAAACTTTTTCATTTGTAATATCGACCTTGAAACGACCGTCTTGAGGTAAACGCTTTTCATCGAGTTTTAGATTGGCCAAAACTTTTATGCGTGCAGAGACTGATGGTCCAGCTTGACGCGGTAGGACCATGGCGTCATGAAGGAGTCCATCGATACGGTAACGAACCAAAACTTGGTCCTCCATTGGCTCAATATGAATATCAGAAGCGTTCTGTAGGATAGCGTGCTTGATCAAAGTGTCTACAATACGAATAACTGGTAGGTCTTCAGCGATTTTTTTCAAATCATCTTCTGAAGTAGCTTCGCCCCTTTCTTCAGAGACCATCTTTATGGTATCTGTTTCTTTTTGAATGATATCTCCAAATTCAGCCTTCAAACTTTTCTGATATTGAACTAGAGTTTCTTTGATGGACTCACTATCAGTTAGACGTGGAAGTATTTTGAGATGAACTTTCTTTTTGATAAAATCTACCGCAGACAAATCGTTCACATCCAACATGGCTACCTCGAGAGTTGTGTCTGTCTTTTTAAAAGCAACTATGTTGTGACTACGAGCAATGGGCTCAGGGATAAGGGAAAGTGTTTCTATAGGAATCTTTCTGCTCTTTAAGTCCACAAAAGGAATACCTAAGACATAAGCTTGCATACGACGAAGGTTGTCAGCGGTGATTTTACCCGCTGTGACAAGGAGATCTCCTAGCCTTTTACCATCTTTATCTGATTCAGATTTTGCGTTTTCCAAATCCTCTTTGGAAACGAGTCCAGAGTCTAGGATAAATTTATAGAGCTGGGTATCTTCGATGAGCATTGGTATTATTATATCACCTTAATGTTGGATTGACATATTAATAGACAGTAGTAGTGTAGAAACCGAACTCTCTTTCACAACAACAAATTGACACTATGAACGATACCGCAAAACAACCATTCGTCGGTCATTTCTATTGCGTGACTTGCTACTCCACATACCGCATAACGATACCCGCCGATTTAGTCTCAAGACCAGTGGTGGAAAAAAGATCTACAAAAACGACTTCGTGGGAATTAGGCAGATCTTTGCGCGTCCCTGTTGGTGGAACACTTCAAAATGGGCACCAAATTGCAATTACTTCGCGGGGGCTTTTCCAATACAACATGCCCCCAGGACACAGTGGTTTGCCATTGCCTTTTGAAGAAGTCCCGGGCATATTTCGCGGAACAGCAATCACTCGGACATCCTTAATTGTGGGACTCTTTCTCGATCGAAGGGCTGCCGAAGAGTGTTACTCGGTTTCCATTGGAAAACTGGAGGAATCGTTTAAACCCAAATGGTGGTTTGATACGAGGCAGGTTTTACTCACAATAGGCACCGAGCATCCACTTGTGGTGATATCTATATCCCAAAGTAAATTTGAAATCCCGCGATTTCTTTGGAGCGAATCGGAGCCACTACCTTTTGTTGAGCTTTCGAAAGGCGACTGACAATCAATTCTCGACGCATTGAGCAAATGAATCCACTTATTTGCTCAATTTTTTATTGCAAAAAACAAATTCAAAAAACTTGCTCAGTTTTATTATTCATGCTACATTACTCTCGTCAGTCACTGTTCGCCTACCGGCGGACATTTTGCTTAAAAAGGGCTCAAATAAAGCTTTTTAGCAAGAAAATTTAATAACAATTTAATAACAACTAAATATATGTTTGATCTCAAAGTCATAAATTCAGTCGTTGCTCAGCTCGAGGAAGAGCGCGGTATTCCCAAGGAAAAGACCTTGGAAGCTATCGCCATGTCTCTAGCTACAGCTTATAAGAAAGAATACGGCAAAAAAGGCCAAATCGTTCGTGCTTCATTTGATGAAAACACAGGATCTGTCGAATTTTGGCAGGTGAAAGTAGTCGTTGACCGTGATCAAGTGATCATGGAAGGTGATGAAGAGCCTGAAGAAGATATAAAAAATACAAATGTCGACGATATTAAGATTCGTTTCAATCCAGAACAACACATGCTCATTGAAGATGCTCGTCGCATCAAGCGTGATGCTGTAGTTGGTGATGAACTTGTCTTTCCTCTCGAAGTCAAAGCTGATTTCGGTCGCATCGCTGCTCAAACAGCGAAACAAATCATCATCCAAAAGATCCGTGAAGCTGAAAAAGTTTCAGTTATGGGTGAATACGGCGCAAAAGAGGGTGAAATCGTCGCAGGAACAGTCGAGCGCGTCGAGCGTGGCACTGTTTTCGTAAATATGGGACGCGCCCTCGGTGTTATCTCATACGAAGAGCAGATTCCTAGTGAACGATGGAAGACTGGTGACCGTATCCGTGCTTATCTCTACGCTGTAGAGGAAAGCCCACGCGGTATTGTTCTCAAACTCTCTCGTGCTCATCCTCGTTTCTTAGCAAAGCTTTTTGAAACAGAAGCCCCTGAGATCGCTCAAGGCATCGTTGAGATAAAAGCTATTGCTCGTGAAGCCGGCTCTCGTTCAAAGATCGCTGTCGTCTCTCATGACAGCCATATAGACCCGATCGGTTCTATGGTTGGTCAGCGTGGTGTTCGTGTTTCAACTGTTACAAGTGAACTTTCTGGTGAAAAGATAGACATCGTTGAATGGAATGATGACCCTGCCCTATTTATTGAAGAGGCTCTATCTCCTGCTGAGGCTATCAGTCTCGAGCTCGATGAAAAAGAACATCGTGCTATCGTCACCGTTACTGAAGATGAGCAATCGCTCGCTATAGGCAAAGGTGGCCAAAACGTTCGTCTAGCAGCAAAACTTACGGGTTGGAAGATCGACATCAAATCAAATGCGGTAGCAAATGCTGATGAGGTCGCGGAAGATGTTGTCACAGAAGAAAACGTTGAAAAATAGCTAAAATCCTGCTATATTCTCGCTTACTGTATTATTAATGTAATTATAAAAAGTAATAGAAATTAATTTATGAATTCCTATATTATCTTCGCTCTTATCAGTTCAGTGATCGCTCTTGTCTACGGTGCTTACCTCATCTCTTCAATCATGAAGAAACCTGCTGGTAATGCTCGTATGCAAGAAATCGCCAGTGCTATCCAAGCTGGTGCAAAAGCTTACTTGAACCACCAGTACAGAACTATCGGTGTTATTGCCATCATCCTTTTCGTCGTTCTATGGCTCACTCTTGGCTTCAAAATTGCCGCAGGGTTCATCCTTGGTGCGGTCCTTTCAGCTATTGCTGGTTATGTCGGTATGAATGTTTCAGTTCGTGCTAACGTCCGCACAGCTGAAGCCGCTCGCCTTGGTCTTGGACAAGCTCTTGCTCTTGCTTTCCAGGGTGGTGCCATCACTGGTCTTCTAGTGGTTGGTCTTGCTCTCCTAGGTGTTACAGGATTTTATGCAATAACAGGAGATGTTAGCTCACTTATCGGTCTAGCTTTTGGCGCTTCTCTTATCTCTGTTTTCGCTCGTCTTGGTGGTGGTATCTTTACAAAGGCTGCTGACGTTGGAACAGACCTCGTCGGTAAAGTTGAAGCCGGTATTCCAGAAGATGATCCCAGAAACCCAGGTGTTATCGCTGATAACGTCGGTGATAACGTCGGTGACTGTGCAGGTATGGCCGCAGACTTGTTTGAAACATACGCAGTTACAACTATCGCTACCATGCTCCTCGGTGCAACTATTTTCAAAGGATTCTCTGGTGCTCTAGTTTACCCTCTTGCTTTGGGTGGTATCGCTATCATCACTTCTATCATCGGCACATGGTTTGTAAAAATGGGTAAGTCTCAAAACATCATGGGTGCTATGTATAAAGGTATGGCAGTCGCTGCAGTTTTGGCAGGTATCGCTTTCTACCCTATAACAAAGATGATCATGTCTGGTAATGGATCATACGGAACAACTCACATCTTTGGAGCAAGTATCGTTGGTCTCTTGGTTACAGCTGCTCTCGTTTATATCACTGAGTACTACACAGGAACACAATATAAGCCTGTTCAGTCTATTGCTCTTGCTTCAGTCTCTGGTCACGGTACAAACATCATCCAAGGTTTGGCCATCTCAATGAAAGCTACAGCTTGGCCTTTGATCACTATCGTTCTTGGTATCCTCGCTTCATATCAGTTGGCAGGACTCTACGGTATCGCTGTTGCGGCTATGAGTATGCTTTCTATGGCTGGTATCGTTGTTGCTATCGATGCATTCGGACCTATCACAGATAACGCTGGAGGTATCGCTGAGATGTCAGAGCTTCCAAAAGAAGTTCGTGATGTTACAGATCCGCTCGATGCAGTTGGAAATACAACCAAAGCTGTTACAAAGGGTTACGCTATCGGTTCAGCAGGTCTAGCCGCTCTCGTTCTCTTCGCTTCATATACAGAAGCTACACACGGTTTGTTCTCATTCAGTCTGACCAATCCAAAAGTTATCGTTGGTCTCTTCCTCGGCGGTCTTCTTCCTTATTACTTTGCAGCTCTTTCAATGGAAGCTGTCGGTAAAGCTGCTGGAAAAGTCGTTGAAGAAGTTCGTCGCCAATTCCGTGAGATTCCAGGTATCATGAAAGGAACAGCTAAGCCTGACTATGCACGTTGTGTAGACATCGTCACGGGTGCTGCTATCAAAGAAATGATCGCTCCTGCTTTGATCCCAGTTCTCGCTCCTATCTTGGTTGGTTTCATCCTCGGTCCAGTTGCCTTGGGTGGTCTCCTCGTTGGTTCTATCGTTACTGGTCTCTTCGTTGCTATCTCTATGACATCAGGTGGTGGTGCTTGGGATAATGCAAAGAAGCATATAGAACAAGGCGCTCATGGAGGCAAGGGTTCAGATGCCCACAAGGCCGCTGTTACAGGTGACACAGTTGGTGATCCTTATAAGGACACAGCTGGTCCTGCTATCAACCCAATGATCAAGATCTTGAACATTGTCGCTCTCCTCATCGTTGGTTTCTTGGTCACAATGTGGAAGTAGTTATAAATTTAATAGAATCAAAAAGCCGATCTGCGAAAGTGGATCGGTTTTTTGATGTCTGTATTCCAAAACTAAATTTAACTTCTATGATTTGACAATACACTTAATCTGATGTAATTTCAAAACAGACAAAACAAAAACCTTGAAACAAAAATATGAAACACACCGTGCAAACAATGTATGCTAGTGCCGGTGTTTCTCTCATCGGCAACGTTGCATATCTTTCAAACAAAACGCTTCAGCCGCAAGCTCTTGGGAAATTAGCAAAGTGGCTTCCGAAACAGCAATGGTTCAAGCAATTGATGAACAAAAAGGGGTTATCCCCTCTGAATGACACAACTTGGCGGTCAGGTTGGCTCAACTTAGAATTGTTACATCTTGCAATGAACGGTTCTGGGCCATGCTTCATACCAAATGAAGACCCATTCTGTTTACTCTCAAAGAGTCATGAGCCTGAATGGATGGAGAAATTGCCCCCGTTCGCTCGCAGATACCTACGATGCAGTTACGCAATGACAGAAGGAACGGATCCTCTTGCCATTGTACCGAAATTTCCATTCATGGGTTTCGGTTACATCTTGCCCGACTCGGGTATGGCTTATGAGGCTACGCAGGTATTTAATCTGCACCGTCTATCAGGGATCAAACAATTAAGCTTCCTGCATGACCCTGTCTTAAAAGAAAATGATCGCTCTGCAGGTGCCCTCATGTTTGATCACACAAGATACTGCCACGCGCTCGATGTTCATGCGGTAACAAATGTCATCGCCAAGAATATTGGTTTGGACGAATCGTCGACCAATACCTTGAATACCGCTGGAATCAGTCACGACGCATTAACTCCAGCTGGAGGAGATTCTGTGAAACTCATTGACCCGGCCGCATTTGATGAAGATGCGCACTATCCTGAACTTCTCATGGGTAGCGGCTGGGAAAATTACCGCAAACAATTCGATATCAACCGGGACACCTTGGTCAAAACGATCATGGGCGAAGGTCTCCTTGGACGTATCCTTGATATCGCAGATAAAAGCTCATATCTCGCGCGAGATGTTAATGCATATCTGATGAGAACCGACCTAAAAAAAGATGCTCGAAACACAAATCTCTATACCGTTGCTGATATTGTCACCGACGATCCATATGTTTGTGCTGTCTGGGAGAGCGCAAGACGCCAAAACGGGTCTCTTGTTTTCGGTAACGTCGAACGGCTTGCCCGCTTCCTTAAACTTCGCGCATTGATGTTCAGGGGCCTTTATTACAACCCCTACAGTCGGTTTTTTGAATACCTGGTTGGCAAAGGGGTAGTGAAATATCTTTATGCCAACGGAATGGTCACTCGCAAGGAACTCCTCGAACAAGAAGACTACTGGATTGAACGTAAGATAGACGAGACATTGGGAACATACTCAATGATGCAAAGGTTCCATAACCTGGAAGATTCGCGCATTGAAGAATACCCTGACATCGAGTCGGCATCTAAAAGAGCGAGAGAATCCGATGCTGATCCATCGACAGTAGTAGTGGTGGATGCGTTCAAATCAGTCACTGGCAATGGTGTTCATAAGTTCCTTGTTCGTAAGGGCAATACGATCTCTACATTTGCTGAGGCATGCCCCAGGGATGCAGAGGAGATTGAGGGTATCATGCTGTTTCCCAAATTGGTGCGTCTTTATTTCTTTGACTTGAACGGTCTAGAAATACCCGAAGAGGGTCGTAAAAAGCTCAAGGAGATAATGAGATCGGTGAATTGATTCAACCCCGCCAGAGCGAAAGCTTTGGCGGTTTTTAATACCTATTTCTTCTCATCCGCTACTCGCCAAAGTATCCTCGCTGCATATGTACGATAAGGCTTCCAGGACTTTGATAGGCTTATTATTCTCTTATCACTTGGCATAGACTTTAGACCGTATAAATACATAATTCCCTTTCTTAAACCCAAGTCTCCTACAGAAAAAATATCTTCGCGTCCCAAAGAAAACATGAGTATCATTTCAACTGTCCAAGGACCAACACCTTTGACTGAAGTAAGTATTCGATATATTTCATCATCTCTGAATTCGTGAACGTGATTCAAATCAATCCTCCTATCTAAAACAGACTTGGTCAAATCTTTTATAGCCACAACTTTTGTATTTGAAAAACCACAAGCGCGTAGGGCGCTCATATTTATCTTATATACTTTTTCAGGGGTAAAATGATCTTTGCCAACCAACTTTTCTAATCTACCAAATATTGTATCTGCTGCTTTTCCTGACAATTGTTGAGAGGCTATTGCTCTAACTAAATCTTTAAAGATGTTTCTCGAACGTGTGACGTTTTTTATGTCATGTAAAAGCGATGCTCTGTACAAAACAGGATCATTCTTCTTAAAATGTAATTTCGCCTTCTTATACATAAGTCGATTCTATCATGCTATAATTGTTCGCGTTATGTTATTTTTCAATATACCAGATATATTCAACCTTGGAGACACTGCTAGACAAAAATATGACTCTCATTATGAACAAAAGATAGCTCGCGATTCTAGAAATAGTGTCCTATTAGAGCCATTGGAAGTCAGTCTTAGCAACCTACAGGATATCCGTATCCGTATTGGAACACGTATAGGCAAGGAAGTTGTCTCCGGTGTAGATATGTCAAACCCTATAGCGCTACTCAGTTCTGCCGATAGAAGCCTGCAATATGCGGAACAAGCTGTATATGCAGCAACATCGACCATAGTTGGTGCAGATCCTCATCCTGGATATGTAGAAACAGAAAATGCTTACATAATATTAAATCAAACAAAGAATATCCTTGGCACAGTCATAGACTCAATACAGACAGCTGTTGATCAGGCTTCATCAACCTCAGCTTCATCAACTTCTAAAAAAAAACATGTCAAAAAATAAGAATCAAAAAAATATAGGACCGATCATTGGCACTCTTATAGTTATCATCGTAGTGATCGTGGTTGCACTTTATATGTTCGCTTCTAATGTAAATCACCGAGTAAATCTGAATCCAAATCAGTATACTGGCACAATTCAAAATAGTTCAGACAGACCAGATGATATGCAAACATTGAAAAATGATTTGAATAATGCTATTAAGTAGGTTCACTATCAATAAATATTAATCCCCATGAAATCATACGATTCCATCAAAATCAAAGCTCTCGAAAAATCTCGCATAGAAATTACCGGCTCTATCCCTGCTGCTATTTGGGAGAAAAACCGTGCAGAGGCTATAAAATATATTAATAACTCGATCTCTCTTGATGGCTTTCGAAAAGGCATGGTTCCTGAGAATGTCTTAGTTGGAAAAGTGGGCGAAGCGGCTATTCTTGAAGAAATGGCGGAAATGGCTCTTTCAAAGAGCTATGTTGACATTATTATGGAGGAAAAGATCGATGCTATAGGCAAACCTGAGATTCAAGTCACAAAACTCGCTCCAGGAAATCCTCTTGAATTCAAGATCGTCACGGCCGTTGTCCCTATCATTAAACTCCCTGACTATAAGAAAATCGCAAAAGCTGAAATAGCCAAAAGCTCTCCAGATGAGTTAAAAGTTGAAGAAAGGGATATTGAAGAAGCTATTTTACGCATTCGCAAGTCTCGCGCGTCACACGAAGGTCATGATCATGGAAAAATGTCGAAAGAAGAGCATGAAAAGGCTATCGAGGCTTCTATGCCCGAGCTAACTGATGACTTCGTCAAAACATTGGGTGATTTTAACGATATCCCTGATTTCAAAAACAAGCTTTCAGAAATGATCGCTGAACAAAAGGTTGATGCTGCGAGAGAAAAGAGCCGTGTTCGTATCGCTGATGCTATCTCTGATAAATCAACCGTTGAATTGCCAGACGTTATCGTTGAGAGCGAGCTTAACCGCACTGAAGCTCAATTCCGTGCAGATATAGAGAGAATGGGTGTAAAGCTTGAGGATTATTTGAAGCATGCCAAGAAAACTCTTGAAGAGATTCGTGTCGAGTGGAGGCCTCACGCAGAAAAGAAAGCTAAGCTTCAGATTATTTTAAATGAAATCGCAAAAGCTGAGAAAATTGTTCCTGCAAAAGAAGAAGTTGAGGCCGAGGTAAATCATATCGTTGAACACTATGCTGATGCAGACCGTGAGCGCGCCACGGCTTATGCTGAGACTGTTCTAACTAACGAGAAAGTATTTCAGTTTTTAGAGAAAGCAGAGAAATAGGTGAAACCCGCCTACTTACCAAACATCACCAACGAAAGAGTGGCGACAACGGCTGTCTCAGCTCTCAAAACCTGCGTACCGATCGATTTTACTGGGATTTTATTTTCATGAAACAAAGCAATCTCATCTGGCGACCAACCACCTTCTGGACCAATGAAACATGCAAGAGCTTCGTTTCCTCCAATATTTGAAGCTTCAAAAAGCTCAGCATCTGTATGAAAAGCGATCGTCTTAATACCTTGAATCTTTAATCTAGAATCTTGAATCGAAGCAATCGCTTCTTTAAAAGTAACAACTGAAGCGATTTCCGGCACACTTCCCCTTCCACTTTGTTCACTGGCCTCGAGAGCAATCTTTTTTAATCTCTCTTCATTTATCGCTTTCTTTTCGGTACGCTCGGCAATAACAGGAATTATTTTTGTTACACCTAATTCAGTTGCCTTCTCAACGATCCATTCAAAAGTATCCTTCTTAACAAGTGCGGCATACAGATGCACCTCTCTTTCTGGCACAAAGCGACTCTTGGCAACGCTTCTAACACCTAAAACTATAGTATCATCACGAAAATCTTCTATACCACAAGTAAAATCTGAACCAGATCCATCAAAAACTATAAGCAAATCCTCCTTCTTTAGACGAAAAACTTTCCTGATCTGATGAACAAGATCAGAATCATCAAGAACAACCTCGGTTTTATTACCAATTAATTCCCCAATGTAGAAACGATGTAATCTCATTCAAATAGTATAGACTATTTCTTTCCGTTCATGATCTGATCAATGATGCCATATTTCTTAGCTTCTTCTGCATCCATAAAGAAATCGCGATCAATATCTTTCATAACTTTTGTAGCAGGTTGACCCGTATTTTTTGACATAATCTTTACTAAATTCTCTCGAGTCTTTATCAAAAGACGTGCACGAATTTCTATATCAGTCACTTGTCCTTCAGCACCACCTAATGGCTGATGAATCATTATCTCTGAATTTGGAAGTGCAAATCTCTTACCTTTTGTGCCAGCTGACAATACCCACGCACCACCCGATGCTGCTAAACCGACACAAACCGTCGCCACATCATTTTTAATGTGATTCATTGTGTCTATCATAGCCAAAGTGGCAGTCACTGAACCTCCAGGAGAGTTAATGTAAAGATATATGTCTTTTTTTGGATCTTCAGATTGTAAGAAAAGAAGCTGAGCAATAACTATATTTGCAACCGTATCATCTATTGGGCCACCCAGAAAAATGATGCCTTCTTTGAGCAGACGTGAGTAAATATCATAGGCGCGCTCGCCAAATGATGATTTTTCTATAACTGTTGGAATTAGGATGTTCATGCGATTACTATACACGAAAAAAAACCGAAGTCAAAAACCAACTAGACAACATTTACACCTTATTATATGATACAAATGTTACTTAATTTAATTTTGATTTCGCTTTGCGGAACTTCGTGAAACTTCAATTATCATTTATGACACTTTGGAACAAAAAGACTCATAAAAACCATATATCACCTTAGTTCTCTAGAGCGGATCACATCCGCATATGTATTCATTAAAACTAATAGCAGTATTCCTAAGCTTAGCCGGAGTTATCGGCATAGCTATAGGTTATTACCTTCGCCTCATCATTTCCCTTGGAAAAAAGGGTTCGATGGAGCTCGAGGTAAAAGAAATGCTTCTCTCTGCAAAGGAAGAGGCAAAAAAGATAACTTCTGAGGCTGAAAACAAGGCTAAAGAGGTCATCGAGGAAGGTAAGAAAGAGATAAAAGAAAAAGAAGAGAAAATAAACCATACAGAATCTCGTCTCATCAAAAAAGAGGAGCTTTTGGATAAACGCCAGACTGATCTCGATAAAGAAGTCGAGCTAGTCAAAACGCGCGTGGCTGAAATACGCGCTATCCGTGAACAAGCCGAAAAGATCCAAGCTGATCGCATAACAGCTCTCGAAAAAGTGGCTAAACTATCACAAGAAGAAGCTAAAGAGCAGATCATCAAACTTGTTGAGAAACAGGCCGAAGAGGATATTCTCGTTCGCATGAATAAACTTGAAACTCAGGGTGAAGAGGCTTTGGAAAATAAAGCTAAAGATATTCTAGCTATGTCTATACAGCGTCTAGCATCATCAGTTGCTTCAGATGTCATGTCGACTTCTGTTCCAATTCCTAGTGACGATATAAAGGGTAAAATTATCGGTAAAGAAGGTCGCAACATCAAAGCTTTTGAGCGCATGACTGGCGTTGAAGTTATGGTTGATGATACTCCAGGGGCTATAACTATCTCATCATTCGATCCAGTTCGCCGTCACACGGCTCGCATCGCTCTCGAAGAACTCATAAAGGATGGCCGTATTCAGCCAGCTCGTATTGAACAAATCATCGAGAAAGCAAAGCAAGATATAAATAAAACTATTAAAGAAAAGGGTGAAGCTGCTGCTTATGAATGTGGAGTTGTTGGTCTCGATCCAAGAATACTTCTCATCCTTGGCCGTCTCCATTTCCGCACAAGTTATGGTCAAAATGTCCTTCAACACTCGATAGAGATGGCCCATATCGCTGGAATGATAGCTGAAGAGCTCGGAGCGAATGTCCAGGTTGCAAAAGCTGGTGCCCTACTCCACGATATCGGCAAAGCTCTAGACCACGAAGTCACTGGCACTCACGTTGAGATTGGCCGTCGCATCTTGCAAAAATTCGGCGCTTCAGAAGAGATCGTGAAAGCTATGCAAGCCCATCATGAAGAATACCCTTATGAAACAGTTGAATCACGCATCGTACAGACGGCTGACGCAATCTCCGGAGCTCGTCCTGGTGCTCGTCGTGACAATGTAGAGAACTACTTAAAGCGTCTTGCAGACCTCGAAGCTACAGCCAATTCATTCCCTGGCATTGATAAATCATACGCCCTCCAAGCCGGCCGTGAAATCCGCGTCTTCGTTAAGCCTGAAGATATGGGGGATGTTGAATCGAAGCAATTGGCGCGCGATATCGCCATGAAGATTGAAAAAGATCTTAAATACCCTGGTGAAATCAAAGTTACAGTCATCCGTGAAACTAGAACCATTGAGTTTGCTAGATAATCGGTACAAACCATGAAACAAAAAATCCCGAATAATTTGAATCGGGATTTTTTGTCTATTTTATAATCGAGCGATTTCAATTAGTTCTTTCCGAAGAGTCTTTCTCTCCAAGTTCTATCTCTTTTGTTTATAGCGTCTAATTCAACATCAGATTCTGAACGGATCCTACTAGTCTGTTTTAATAACCTCTCATGATCAAGTCTCTTGGTTTCGGCAAACTGTGCACCTTGTTGATCTTCACTTTTATCAAATCTTTGCTCATATAGTCGCTCTTGATATTTCTTAAATCTTTCATCTGAATCATTAAGAAATCTATTAAGACGCTCACTTTCAGGATTTTTACCACTAATAACACTCTCAACTTTATCAAGTATAATTTGATCTAATCTACCATAGAAGGCTTCATCTCTAGACACTTTCTTTCCTGCTTTTTCAGTAGAAGAAGTAGTTCTAGCGATTGACTCTCCTCTTTTTACCAACACCTCAACGACTTTTCCAACGATCATCTCTATTTGTTCCTTAGTCAATCCTTCTATAGATTCAGGACGTTTTTCAGCTTTAGTCTCAGACTTTTCTGTTGATTTTGGACCTATTTTAGGAGTCTTAGATTGTGTAGTTTTGCTTTTCCCAGACTTATCAATAACTTTTTCCTCTGAAACTTCAGCTTGTGGTATATTCTCAGCTGCAGCACCCTTTGCAGTGCTTTCAAAAACATCTTCAGAAATACCTGGCAAAAACTCCATATCAGCCTCAGGTTTGGTTTCAGCAGGCTTCTTTAACTCAACAACTGGGGCTGTCTCTGGTAGGGGGCCGATAAAATTTTCAAGATTTTCAGGTGACTTAGACATATGTTTATTATTTATTTAATAAGGCAATTGTACTACTAATAGTTTTAACTAACAACTAAATTAATAATAATTAACTACATAATTATACATTATAAGAATATATCTGTCAATTCATATACCCTATTGCTCAAAATATGGCTTACTATATAATGTACCCATGGTTAAGACTCGATCCGCTCGAATTGCGGGCGGGACGAGACCAATTATCAGCCTTAATATAAAACACAATGAATAAAGCTAGCATTGTAGAGGCAGTCCACGGCGTACTCGGCGGAACGAAAGTTCAGGCAGAGCAAGCTGTTGAGACAGTTATTAACAGTATCATTGACTCACTAAAGAAAGGTGACGAAGTCTCAATCGCAGGCCTCGGCATCTTCTCAGTCAAGCAGCGTGCAGCTCGTGAAGCTCGTAACCCTCGCACAGGTGAGGCCATCAAGGTCCCAGCTATGAAGGTTCCAAAGTTCCGAGCAGCAAAGGCACTCAAGGATGCAGTTAAATAGTATTTAGCTGTTTACTCTCCCTTCTCAACATAAGGAATATCGGCCCTTATTAGAGATTCAAAAAACCACTGTAATAGGTGGTTTTTTGATATTTATGTATAATACCGCCATGACCAAATGCCACACCCTGATAGTGAGCGACCTTCATTTAGGAGCTAAAATATCCCGTACTGATAAAATACTACAAGTCCTAAATACGATTCAATTTAAAAGTTTGATTATAAACGGCGATCTTTTCGATAGCGATACGACTCAAAAATTCACTAGCGAAGATTGGCGAATAATTTCCCTTCTCTCTAAGATAGCAGAAAAAAATGATGTGAGACTTGTAGGAGGTAATCATGGGCGAAAACTAGATGTCTTAGCAGAAAAAATGGGCATCACCATACTAGAGAATCATATCTTCAGTATAGGTGGAAGGAAATTTCTATGTTTCCACGGTGATGAATTCGACATGTTCGTAAAAAACCTTCCGATGACAACTCACGTCTTTACAAAGATATACTACCTAATTCAGAGATTTGGCGGGAAAAAACAAAGTTTCTCAATGATAATAAAACGCCTTACAAAACAACTTCTTGGCATTTCTCGTAGACAACAACGCCTAGCAATAAAAAAGGGTTCATCTCATAATGCCAACGTTATTATATGTTCACACACTCATATTCCCCACTCAAGTGAGAAAAACGGTGTCCTATTCCTCAACTCTGGATCATTTTGTAATAATCCTTCAACTTACATTACCGTTGATAAAAACGGAGTAGTAAAAATGCACGAGATATAATTTGGGCAATAAATATTAACCTACTTCCACTCCCTTAAAATTTCTTTAGCTATAGGCAGATCAACCACCCCATCCTCTTTACAGAAATGACCTTTGCCTTTTTCAATTACAATTTTCTGATTCAAACCCTTTTCAATCACTTCTTTGTTTGTATCCATTAATACAACCTTGTCATTGTCAGAGAATATAGTGACAAAATTATTTGACATGACACGAATACTTGCAAAATCAATTGGTCTATCGGCCCAAGGTCGCGCAACATCTTTGTCTTCTTGTGTTTCTAAATCATTTATTTGGAAAGCTGGTGCAATCAAAATAGCTCCTCCAATCTGTGAACCCTTATTCATCTCCAAATATCTTAGGATTGCCTGACAACCGAGACTGTGACCAATAAAATACGTGTCTTGATCAACATAATATACGTTGTCTTCTAAATGTTTCGTCCAAGCATCGATCGTTGGAACATTTGGATTCGGCATGTCCAAAACAGTTGTCTCAAATCCAAGCTCAACACCAGTCTGACCAAGCCAAGTTAGCATAGGTTCCCGTGAACCGCCTCCCCAACCATGAACAATGAAAAGTCTCTTCATATATTTTAATATTATTAGCGCTAAATCTGTGCGGGACGGGAGAATCGAACTCCCCACCACAGTTTGGAAAACTGTTGTTATACCGATTAACTAGTCCCGCATCATATTTTTAATCAAAAAAAACAATCGTATCTACCTTGTCGGAGCGCCGGGATTCGAACCCGGAGTCACCTCTTCCCAAAAGAGGCATGTTAGCCGTTACACCACGCTCCGATATTTAACTAATTTTAATTAACAACCACTGTTAACGTTCAAATATCCTAGCATAAATCTTTATAAAATAACATTCTTTATCCATTTCACTCTGGCTAGCCGAGTTTTCTCATTCATAAATACACATAATACATGAAATTGGAAAAAGTAATCTAGACCCAAATCATTATCAATCAAATAAGTTTGAATTATTTTTCTTAATTGGTGAATTTTAAACGAATTAACGTTCTCTTCTGGTCTAACGTCCTTTATCAAAGTGCTCTTCACTTCAAAAAAATGCAACTCATTCCCCTTCTTGGCGACTATATCTAACTCTCCCCATTTTTTATAATAATTTCTATCTACAATATAAAAGCCGTTTTTTATTAAAAATCTGGATGCAATATCTTCTCCAACATTCCCTTTATCTCTTGTGTTAAACATTTCAATTAAAAATTAATTTATGGCACATTTCAGCTGACTTTTAAATAAATGGTGATTAAAAAACCCTAAATACAGCCATATAATCTAAAAGACTATTATAAACGGACTAAAATCACGATTTTAAGCCATAATTACTGTCTTTTATGTACCTCGTCCCCATAGTTATCCACAGTTTTCATGTGAAACTGACGATTTTGAGCCATATTTTATTAAGTCAAGTACAAATGACTTTAAATAAGCCTTTTGGCTTATATTACCTCCTATTAAACTAAGATCTCTAATCTATCCGGCAGTGCGGGTAGGGAGAATCGAACTCCCAACTCGTCCTTGGCAAGGACGCGTCCTACCATTAAACTATACCCGCATTTCAAATAAAAAATCTAACAAAAACTAGTATACATGATTCATTACTAAAATCAAAATTTATATGCTACTATCATTGAATTACTAGCGCACCCGTGGTGAAATGGATATCATAACAGTCTTCGGAACTGCTGTTGGGGGTTCGAATCCCTCCGGGTGCACATAAATATAGAAAGTTGTTAACAAAAAAAATGAAAAAACAGGCAATTCCAGGAGAAATAACTACTATTGTTGAGACCATTGAGAAAGCGGGTTTTCAAGCATATCTAGTTGGCGGCTGTGCCCGTGACATCTTTCTTGGTAGAGCACCAAAAGACTGGGATATCACGACAAATGCAACGCCTGAACAAATTCAAACACTCTTCCCTAAAACCGTCTACGAAAACATATATGGCACTATAGCAGTCATAAATGAAGCTACGGAAGATCCAACTCTCCGTAATGTAGAAGTGACGCCATACCGCTTAGAATCAGGATATTCTGACAAACGTCATCCAGATACTATTAAATTCAGTGACAAACTTGAAGATGATCTCAAAAGACGTGATTTCACAATAAACGCAATTGGTTTATCTCTGTCCAAAGGGGCCATAAAGGACATGGTCGATCTATTTAGTGGTTTGTCTGATATAAAGGACAAAACTATTCGTACTGTAGGAAATCCAAAGGACAGATTCAATGAAGACGCCCTTCGAATGATTCGTGCTGTAAGATTATCTGTAGAATTGGGCTTTTCGATAGAAAAAGAAACTCTGAGTGCTATAAAAAGTCTAAGTAAGAACATAAAAGATATTTCTATAGAGCGTATTCGTGATGAATTCAGTAAAATACTACTCTCATCACAACCAAAACAAGGTATTGAAATACTCCATGAAACAGGGTTGTTGAAACATATCGTTCCAGAACTAGAATTTGCTATTGGAGTTGGCCAAAACCAAGCCCATGCTTACGATGTTTGGGAGCACCTTTTGCGTAGTTTACAGACCGCAGCTGACAAGGGTTGGGATCTGGATATACGTTTAACGGCTCTATTCCACGATATTTCTAAGCCTAAAACTAAGGGTATTTCACGTGAAACGGGTATTATTACATTTTACGGTCATGAAGTGATTGGTTCACGTGAAACACGTAAGATCCTAACTAGAATGAAGTTTCCTGTGAAAACTATTGAAAAAGTGACTAAATTAGTACGTTGGCACATGTTTTTCTCTGATACCGAGCAAATTACCATATCTGCGGTTAGAAGGATGATTGTTAATGTTGGTCGTGAAAACATCTGGGAACTCATGAATGTACGCATATGCGACCGTATAGGCACCGGTAGACCTAAGGAAGACCCTTATCGTCTTCGTAAATACCACGCCATGATTGAAGAAGCTCTTCGTGACCCTGTTTCATTAGCGATGCTAAAAGTCGATGGCAAAAGAATCATGGAGGTGTGCAACATTGCCCCAGGACCTAAAATTGGCTTTATTTTGCATGCCTTATTTAATGAAGTTTTGGATGAACCTAAGCTAAATACACCAGAATACCTAGAAAGTAAGGCTATTACTCTTTCACGTGAAACAGAAGCTGAGCTTAAAAAGCTCGGCGAGGTTGGTAAAGAAAAGAAAGAGGAGGCTGATAATAAACTTGTTGAGGAAATTAAAAAGAAGCATAGAGTGTCTTAGAGAAATACTTCTCACAAATCAATAAAGTCTGTAATCACTTAGTTATCCACAGCATGTCCTTTACACATGTCCTTTATAGAAATATAATTACTCCAGATTCAGTTTGTCATCCGAGGTATTGAATTCGCAATATAGGTCACGATTTTAAAATCGCGAATTGTACTGCGAATTCAAAGGGGCGAACAAATGTTCTTTCAAATTTAGTAGTCTGGGTAGGCTACAAACTCTTGAAGAATGCTAGAAATAGCGTGTCGATCTGTTGCTTAGGTAGAATGACGGTGCATCGTCTTTCAACAACAATTTTGCCTCCATTTATTGGAAGGCCCTAAACATTTAACAGGCTATGCACACCGCCACCTAACATCTTTTCTAAAGCTCTCATAAGCCTAAGAAAAAGTAGGAACAGTCCCGATAACGTCTATTATCAGTTTTGGATCTCTCCAAAACATTTCCGGTCTGTGGACCTGAAAAATTAGCAACCTTCATTTTCAAAGCGCACATCGCTTCATCTCATTTCTCGAGGCGCACTGTGCGCTTTATCGTTGGTGAATTATTATTACACCATACTGTCAAATACCAGTTTTTTAATGCAAAAAATAACTAAATTTAACTTAATACGCCTTTATTTGAAGCTATAATTATCCAACAACTAAATCAATAGGGCAATGGTCTGAACCCATTATTTGATCAAGAATTCGAGCTTTTGTCACTAGTCTAGTGATTCCTGGGGTGGCAAAAAAGTAGTCTATACGCCAACCTACATTGCGCTCCCTGGCAAATGTTTTCATGTCCCAATATGAGTACTTTTCCTTCAAATCTGGGTTTAAATATCGGAACACGTCTATGTATCCTTCGTCAATTACTTGGTCAATCCATTCACGTTCAACAGGGAGGAAGCCGGTGTTCTTTTCATTCTCTTTTGGACGTGCCAAATCTATCTCGGTATGGGCAGTATTTACGTCTCCGCAGAAGATAATTTCGTAACCGCGCTTACGGGCATCTTTTACATATTTCAAAAATTCATCGTAAAAACGTAATTTGAAATCCAAACGTTCTGGGCCGCCGCCGCCGTTAGGGAAGTATGTATTTATGAATAAGAATTTATTTGGAATGTCCTTGAAGGCTCCGCCAGGGAAGTAGAGTGCGAGAAAACGACCTTCTTGATCGAGTTCTGTCTTACCCAATCCGTATTCAACCTTTTCGGCTTGGACTTTTGAATAAACTGCTACACCGCTATAGCCTTTTCGGCCTTTTGAGTGATCAAAGTATGAAAAATAGCCAGCAGGATTGCGAATTCCTTCCTCTAACTGCTCTGGATGAGCTTTTGTCTCTTGAAAACAAAAAATATCAGGGGATTCATTGATCATCCAATCGAAACCGCCCTTTTTAACATTGGCACGTATACCATTCACATTCCATGAGATGATGCGCATGGAGTAATAATAGTATTTATTTTGGTTTATGTCACTTCAACTATAATAATGATATAATTTTGTTATATGAAAAAAACAACAAAGATACTGCTAATTATAAACATGGTTTGTGCTTCAATTATTATTTTAGGATTTATAATATTTGCTTATCCTATTTTAATTTTGTCTGTTGTGGACGGTGGAATAATCTTCCTTCTGATTGGACTAATTGCTATCATTGCCCCGTCAGCTATTGTATATTTTTTATATAAACATTCCTTATTTCCAATCGCTATCATCATAGCTATTGCAGGAATAACTTTACCTGTAATATTAGGCACTATATTGTTTGAAAATAATACATCACCTTCAAACATATCAAGTTCTGACATACCAGTAATACCTGAATTGCCACAGAATACGGCCAAATAATAAAGAACAGAGTCAACTACAATATTTTAGGTTCGAACTATTTCTTGTTATGAAACTGCTTATGAACTCTTTTAAGCTCACTGTCAGTAACATGGGTATAAATCTGTGTCGTAGAAATATTTGAGTGCCCTAGGAGCATCTGGACGGAACGAAGGTCAGCACCATTGCCGAGGAGGTCAGTGGCAAACATGTGGCGAATTACGTGAGGTGTGACTTTTTTTGAAATGCCTGATTTGATGGCGTAATGCTTGATGATTCTTTCTACTTGGCGAGTTGAAAGCCCTATTTCATCATCTTTCATCTTTCTTTCTTCACCGGAAATCTTTACAAAAAGAGCACCGTCCATGTCTGGACGTTTGTCTAAATATCTTTTGATTGCTTTCTTTGCCTCATCAGACATGAAAACAACGCGAATCTTTTCGCCTTTGCCGCGGACGGAGAGTTCGTCGCTTGATAGGTCAATATCTCTAGAAAGGGAACACAGCTCAGAAACACGAAGGCCTGTAGAAAAAAGTATTTCGAGGATAGCTTTATCACGCAAAGATTTTAAATCATCACCGTCAGTTGATTTAAGTAGGCGAGAAAGTTCTTTTTTTGTTATCAGATCTAAATGACGATCGCCGACTTTTGCTAGTTCAATATATTCAGGTGAAACCGCTTTGACTCCTCGCTTAGCAAGATATTTGAGGAAGGCTCGTAGGGAAATAAGGTAATAATTTTGTGTTTTCTTTTTAAGAGTTTCTTTTGACTTACCATTTTCGCTGGCAAGTTGACGATTGAGCCAAAGTCGAAACTCGCGAATAGTGTTTTCGGTGATATCAGCAGGGGACTTCGCCTTTGAATAATTAAGAAAACGAGTGAGATAACGGTCATAATTCTCAACTGTTTTCACAGAACGACCACGTTCTATTTCAATATATTCAAGGAATTGTTGTTTGAGTTCATGAATATTGTGCGACATGAGTATATTGTACTGTATAAGGACATATTTTGAGATACTTGACAAATATGACAGGAGGTGCTATAGTGCTTGGCGAACCTCCAAAACATTAACAAGCCATCTTTGAAAGGAGATCGGATGAAGACGATGCGACCATTTTATTAAACCCCGTTTGAGGTTGGTCCAACGAAACAAAAATTGCTCGCTCTGACAAGACAGCAATGTTGAGACACCCCATTCCTAGAAAACCACCACCCATCCTCGCTTGGATTGGTGGTGTTTCTGTATCTACTTGCACCCTCCCACCATTCATGCTATGATGTTTCAACTATGTTAAGTACACGTCAAAAGACCAAAATCATCAAGGAAATCGCTATTCACGACAAAGACACAGGTTCTCCTGAAGTTCAGGTCGCTATTTTGAGTAAACGTATTGATGAATTGACTTCACATCTCCGTAAACACAAGAAAGATAACCATTCACGCCGTGGTCTCCTCGGTATGGTCGCTGATCGCCAAGCTCATCTTGTCTATTTGAAGAAGAACAACCCAAAGCGTTACGCATCTATCATCAAGAAGCTTGATTTGAAGAAATAGTCTTTTCTCTCCTTTAAGGTTAAAATTACATAGTTAGTACTTTTATAAATTAATAATTTTTTAATAATGCATGGGCAATTTTTTATATTTTCGCCTTTAATCTAATTTTTATGTCAATAATCAAACACAAAGAACAACGCGTCGGTATATTTATCGATGCACAAAATCTCTATCATAGTGGTAGAAACCTTTATCATTCCAAAGTAAATTTCGGAGCTATCGTTAAAGATGCTCTAGATGGTCGCAAACTTGTTCGCGCAATAGCTTATGTTATCGCTACAGAATCTGGTGATGAAACCGGCTTTTTCGACGCTCTAACCAAAGTTGGTATCGAAACCAAGATCAAGGATCTTCAGATCTTCAGCTCTGGTGCCAAGAAAGCGGACTGGGATGTTGGACTAGCTATCGATGCCGTCAAGCTCGCTCCAAAACTCGACTCTGTAATTCTTCTCACTGGCGATGGTGACTTTTGTCCACTAGTAGAATATCTACAAATGAATCAGGGTTGCCAAGTCGAAGTTGTCTCTTTTGGCAAATCTACTTCATCAAAACTCATAGAAGTCGCAGATAACTTCATGGACCTCGATGAAAATGCAAATAAGTATTTGCTAAGGGCAGGGAATAGGAGAGGGTAAAAGTGATCTGAGAAGAGGTGAATAGTAATTCACCTCTTTTTTTGCTACATTTAACCTACTATGCAATCAAAAAAATACTCAATCGAGATAGGAGGTCAAACATTATCAGCAGAGTTCAATGACCTCGCAGAAAATGCAGATGGTTCAGTGATCGTCCGATACGGAAATACGGCCGTGCTCGCGACAGCAGTGATGGGGGACTTGAAGGATGGAGACTTCTTTCCGCTCACAGTGGACTTCGAAGAACGTTTCTATGCTACTGGAAGAATCTTAGGTTCACGTTTCGTACGTCGCGAAGGTAAACCTTCTACTGAAGCTATCCTCTCAGGTCGTATTGTTGATCGCACTATCCGTCCTCTTTTCAATCAGAAAATGCGCAATGAGGTTCAAGTCATCGTCACGACTCTTGCTATTGATGAATTCGATCCAGATGTATTATCAGTCATTGCAGCCTCTCTTGCTCTAGGTGTATCTAGAATCCCTTGGAATGGACCGGCTTCCGCTATTCGTATCGCCAAAGATCATAACTGGTTCATCAATCCAGATTATGCAACACGCGACGAAGCTAAAATAGACCTCGAACTTGTAGCTTGTGGTAAAGATGGAATGATCAATATGATAGAAGTTGCTAGTCATGAAGTTGGTGAGGATATCGTTAACGAAGGACTCGCTCGTGCTAGTGCTGAGATTGAAAAGATTCAAGCTTGGCAGAAACAAATTATCGCTGAGATTGGCAAACTAAAAGCAGAAGTCGTATTACCAACACCTACTCCTGGAACAAAAGAGCTTTTTGATGCGGAAATTGCTCCAAAACTTTCACAATACATAATGAGTGGAACCCCTGGACACGATCGTATTAATGAAATCAACGGAATTTGGTCTGCACTTTTTGAAGAAAAAATGTGCTCTCCAGAAAGTGGAAAAAATGGTAATAAAGCTATGGCTCAAGAGGTTTTTGAAGAAGCAGTCAATGAACTATTGCACGAAGAAGCTATTAATAACGGAAAGCGTGCTGACGGCCGTACGATGGACCAGATTCGCCCACTCTTCGCACAAGCAGGGGGACTTTCACCGATGTTACATGGCTCAGGAATCTTTTATCGCGGAGGTACCCATATTCTCTCTGCTCTAACCCTCGGAAGTCCAGGTGACGCACAGGTTTTAGACGGTTTGATGGAACAACCAAATAAGCGTTTCATGCACCATTATAATTTCCCACCTTTTTCAACAGGTGAAACTGGCCGCGTCGGTGGAACAAATCGTCGCATGATTGGTCACGGTGCTCTGGCTGAAAAGGCTCTTGTTCCAGTTATCCCCGCAAAAGACTTATTCCCATATACTATCCGTATCGTCTCTGAAGCAATGTCTTCAAACGGTTCAACCTCTATGGGTTCAGTTTGCGGATCAACTCTCGCCCTCATGGATGCCGGCGTTCCTATCAAAGCTCCAGTTGCCGGCATAGCCAGTGGTCTCATGATGAAGACGGACGCACAAGGCAAGCCTATTGCATATAAAGTTCTCACTGATATCCAAGGTCCAGAAGATCATCACGGTGATATGGATTTCAAGGTTGCTGGAACACGAACAGGTATCACAGCCGTTCAAATGGACGTAAAAGTGGGCGGTATTCCGTTGCAGATACTTGCTGAAGCATTTGATAAAGCAAAAGCTGCACGCTTCACTATTCTAGATGTTATTGAAAAAGCAATCGCAAAGCCTCGTGAAAAGATTAATCCAAATGCACCGGAGATTATCGTCATGAAAATCAAACCTGATCAAATCGGTCTTGTTATCGGTTCAGGAGGAAAAACTATCAATGAAATCAAAGATACAACAATGGTTGAAGACATCACAATCGAAGATGATGGTTCAATCTTTATCACAGGTAAGAACGAAACTGCTCAAAAAGCTAAAGACATTATCTATGGAATGACTCGTGAATATAAACCTGGTGAAAGGTTTGATGGGGAAGTAACTCGTCTTATGGACTTCGGCGCTTTCGTAAAGATCGGCCCAAGTTCTGAAGGTCTTGTTCATGTCTCAGAAATAGCACCATTCCGTGTAGAACGCGTTGAAACATATCTCAAAGAAGGCGATAAAGTTCCAGTTGTTGTTAAAGAAGTTGATGAAAAGGGTAGAATTAACCTCTCAATCAAACAAACAAACCCTACTCAATTCACTAAGAAGGAAGAAACTCCTCGTCCACCAAAGCCAGAATTCAAGAAGAGATACTAAAGATGTTATAATAGGTGCAACATGAACGAAGAAGATAAGAAAAAAATACAGACACCGCAAAGTCCTTTGAGGACATACGAGAGCGATGTGGCTGATGTTTTGGCTAAGAAAAATATCTCAACCACAACTATTGCTATGGCCGAAAAACGCAGACAAACGGGCGAAAGCAGCATCGGCACAAGCGTTAAGAAAGCATCAGGATTGCCTGGAAACAATGACGATTCATCAAGCCTGACAAAAAAAATACTAATTGGTTTAGCTGGGATAATTTTAGTGACAATCGGAGTCGTTGGAGCATTTTACTTATATAACATGAGTCCTCTTGCTGTTCAGCCAGTGACTCCGACTCCTCCTACGCCAACATCAATGATTCCGACCGATTCAAGAGTAGGTCTTTCTGTTGATAACATGCTACCTGCAAGTATTGTCAACACTGTAAAAACAGAAATTGGTAAAGAGCAATCAAATAACACTATCGAAGAGATTGTGTTTACACAAACCAAAGGTACACAAAAATATCGCGTATCTCTTACAGACATGCTCAGCTTATTTAACATCACCCCACCAGACGCATTGACTAGGTCACTCTCTGATACTTGGATGCTAGGAATATATACGAATAATTCAGGCGTAAAAGATGTTTTTGTCGTCACGACTGTAAGTTATTTTCAAAATGCCTTTGCAGGAATGCTCCAGTGGGAAAGCGTTATGCCTGATGATTTGAGACAATATCTACCAGCAAGTGGAATCGTTAAAGGCTCATTTGTAGACAGAATAGTCCAAAACAAAGATGTGCGCGAATTCGTAACATCGGATGGGAAAATACTATTTTTATACTCGTTTATAGATAACACCAAATTGGTTATTGCTGGCTCTGAATCAACACTTATTGAAATATTGAATCGCCTTGAACAAAAGGACTTTATGCGCTAGAATACGGTTGTCATGAATAAGCGAGAAACGGAAAAATTCAAGAAATTACTCCTTGCAGAATCTGTTCAATTGGAAGAACAATTGAATGGACTTGGCAAAAAAGACCCTAGTGCAGCTGGAGGTTGGGATGTATCGACTGGCGATTTGAGTATCGATAGCGCTGACGACAATGAAATGGCTGACAAATTCGAAACTCTTGAAGATAATGCCGGTGTTGCTGATAAATTAGAGAGACAATTATCAGAAGTTAAATCTGCTCTAGAACGTATAGAAAAGGGAACTTACGGCACATGTGAAATTTGCGGCAAGGCCATAGAAACTGGACGTTTGGAAGCGAATCCTAGCGCTCGTGTATCTATAAAGCACAAACATTAAAATAAAATTTCGAAAAACACCTCGCAAAACATTGCGAGGTGTTTTTTATTAAAATTTTAACTTTATTTTATTATTTTTTGAACTTTATTTTCATTTTTCTTGAGGGTCACCGTGTAAAATACGATCATGAAGATATCAAAAGCATATACTGCGCACATGTTGGGGTTAAAAATGGAAATAATCACCGTAGAAGTCGATATTTCAAATGGGCTAAATTCTTTTTCTGTTGTTGGCCTGGGAGATCGTTCTGTTGAAGAAGCAAAAGACCGTGTGGCAGCAGCTATTAAAAATACTGGCTATGTCTCTCCTAAACAAAAGAATCAAAAAGTTGTAATCTCACTTGCGCCCGCAGATATAAGAAAAGAGGGGGCATCTTTTGATCTGGCTATGGCTGTAGCATATCTGGCTGGCTCAGGAGATATAGAGCTTGAATATGAAGACAAAATATTCTTGGGAGAGATGGCTTTGGATGGGCAAATAAGAAAAGTCCATGGTTTATTACCTATATTGATCCAGGCCAAAGAACGTGGTTTTACTACAGCTTTCGTACCAAAAGAAAATAAGGAAGAGGCATCATTGGCTCAAAATATCATTGTTTACGTAGTGTCTTCTTTAAGAGAACTGGTAGAACATCTACTTCGGATAAAAAAACTGGAACAAGTAAGTCCATATAAAAAAACAATTTTCACCTTTAGAGATTATCTATGAGAATGATATCTCTTATATAAGAGGAAATGAAACAGCGAAAAGAGCCCTAGAAATAGCCGCTTCAGGTTGCCACAACCTGATACTGTACGGACCACCAGGCACAGGAAAAACAATGTTAGCGCAAAGCATAGTTTCTATCATGCCGCCACTTTCATGCGAACAATCTATAGAAGTTACAAGCATACATTCTGTGGCGAGAACTTTACCAAAAGGTCTTCTAGAAATTCCGCCTTTTCGATCGCCACATCATAGCGCTTCAATGATATCTATTTTGGGCGGTGGACAAAACCCCCATCCAGGAGAAATAACGTTGGCACATAGAGGCGTACTTTTTCTGGATGAATTCCAAGGATATGAACAAAAAGTTATAGAATCATTGAGACAACCTTTGGAAGATAGAGTCATCACGGTAGCCAGAGCGAAAGGTTCAGTGACTTTTCCTGCACAATTTATCTTTATCGCCTCAATGAATCCTTGTCGTTGTGGAAAAGAAATCGGCAAGGGCTGCAACTGCACTCCAAAAAGCATCGAGCTTTACCAACGAAAAATATCTGGGCCGATATTGGATCGTATAGATATGTGGATCAATGTAAATAAGGTTGATTATGAAAAGATGGCGACTGTAGATACCAGTTCGTCTGTAAACGAAAGATCTAATGTCATAAGGGCCAGAATAATAAAAGCGAGAAAAATCCAGGAAGAAAGATTTCGAAGAGAATACGTAGCTAGCGTCGACACAAAAAAGAAATATTTTAATAGCGAAATGACTGCTAAAGATATAGACAAACTCGCATTATTGACTGAAGAAGCTCGAACTATTTTAAAAATATCTGCAGAACGGATGAGGTTTTCAGGTCGAGCTTTCCATAAAATCATAAAAGTTGCACGGACCATAGCTGACCTCGATGCTTCAGGGTACATAAAGAAAAATCATATGCTAGAAGCTCTCCAATACAGACAAAAAATTAACTAAACTGACAATTAGTTTGTTGTAGAAGTGAGAATAGGAGACTGTGGTTTTGAAGTCCAAAAATCATTCTGCGCGCCACGAATTTCGAAATGAACATGCGGACCAAATGTCTCACCTGTCATGCCTATATATCCGATTAGATCTCCTTGATCAACATGCTGACCAGCTGAGACGACTTTTCGAAATTGCATGTGAGCATATAGCGTTTGTGATCCATTGTTATGTGATATGACCACGAAGTTTCCGTAGCCACCATTCCAAGCGTTGTTAATACGACTGATGATGACAGTACCACCTGCCGAAGCAACTATCGGCGTACCGACTGGTGCGGCCAGATCTACTGCATTATGTAAGTGGAGTTTTTGACTGATATGCCCACCTGAAATAGGGCGGAGATAATAACAACCTGCAGTAGCAAAGTTACAACTAGGATATGATGGCCAATTTTTTATATTGTCTATCAAAGCTTCAGAAGAAAGCGCTCTTCGGTTTATACCACTAGACTTACCTGAATATGTTGGAGTTGAGGCCAAATCGCTCACAGAAATCTCTGCAGAAGGAATAATGATAGTCTGTCCAACAGTTAATTTGGAATTAACTGTAACATCGTTATAACTCAAAATATCTGAAAGAGTATCAGATACATGGCTTCCTCCGTATCTCTTAGCAATACTCTGAAGCGAATCTCCGCTCTTAACCACATAATTGATACCAGAGATAGGAAGAATGACGAGTGTCTGACCTGTTTGCAAAACAGACTTACCAGTGAGGCTATTCGCCCAGAGAATCGTGTTAACTGACACATTGAACATTTTTGCCACACCAGATATCGTATCTCCAGCATTAACTACATAAGTACTGATCTGTGTGCTATTTGTGCCACAACTGCTAGCCTGACTAGAGGCTATATCTGGATCGAGTATCGTACCGTTTACAGGCGATACATCAGAGCAATTATTAGGATTTGGATCAGGATTTGAAGCCGCTGCCAATATAGGCATATTTTGCGAAGTATCTAAAACCGTAGAAGAAGAGTCGAGGTCTGATGTAGAAGCTGTATCAGCAGAAACATTTCCGGCACTGAAAATATTTGAGATAAAAGAAAACAGATCTGCATGAGCAGTCTGTGAATAAGTAAGCGACATTAAAGAAAAAATAACAAAAGTAACCACTGTGGCTCTAATGGTTCTAAAACTACTATTAGGTTTCTTATTTTGAGGTGGAAATTCCATAACCGAAGAGTATTTTAACGACTCTTCTATAGATAACAAATGGCTCTACTGAGCCAAGGATTGTTGTAACTCATGCGAGTACCTATATAGAGTAGCAGTCACAGTTTTTATGTCAATCGGTGCTATGCACACTCTTATCATGCTAATATACTGCGATGACCACACTCAATTCTGAACAAAAACGCGCTGTAGAAACTACAGAAGGACCGGTCCTCATCATTGCTGGGGCTGGAGCAGGAAAAACTGGGGTTATCACCCACAGAATATTGAACTTAATCAAAAAAGGCATACCTCCACACCAAATCTTAGCTATAACTTTCACAAATAAAGCAGCAAAGGAGATGAGGGAGCGTGTAAGTCATCTAATGACGGAAGATAAAAGTATAAATCGACCGATTTCAATGAATGAAAGGCCTTTCATGAGTACTTTCCATTCTCTCGGCGTCTACATCATCCGCGAAAATGCTGGTTTACTAGGCCTAACCCGTCATTTCTCCATATATGACCGCAGTGACTCCCGCAGAGCCATAAAAGAAGCCATGCTTCAATGTTCAGTTGAACCAAAAAAGTTTGAGCCTAGCGTTTTATTGAATAAAATTTCACGCGCGAAGGGTGACGGTATGACTAGACTTGAATATTTAGACAAAGCGAATGATTATACAGAAGAAACCGTAGCGAATGTCTGGGAAAAATATGATGCTATTTTAGCAAAAGAAAAATCTTTAGATTTTGATGACTTACTCTCAAAAACGGCCCAAATCCTAGAGAAATACCCGGATGTTCGCAAACATTATCATAAGATTTGGAAATATATTCACATAGATGAGTACCAAGATACAAACAAAGTTCAATATCGCATCGCAAAATATTTAACTGATGAAAATACGCAAAATATTTGCGTTGTTGGTGACGCGGATCAGAATATTTACAGCTGGCGCGGAGCAACTATTGAGAATATTTTAAATTTTGAAACTGATTATCCAGATTCAACTGTTATAACTTTGGAGAAAAACTATAGATCAACCAAAAATATTCTTGCGGCTGCTAACAATGTCATCGAACGCAACACTATGCGCAAGAAAAAGACTCTCTATACAGACAATGATCATGGTGAAAAGATCTCTCTCATAGTTTCATACACAGAAAACGAAGAAGCTCGAGCTATCGCTGATATTTCGCGTACACTCATCGAAAAAGGCACTTCTCCAAAAGAAATCGCTGTTCTATATCGCGCGAATTTTCAATCACGCGCACTGGAAGATGCTTTTATTAAGAAAAATATTCCATATCAGCTCGTCGGTGTCAGATTCTTTGAAAGAAAAGAAGTTAAGGATGTGCTTTCATATGTAAAAGCTGCTCTCAATCGTGAAAGTGCTGGCGATGTAGCGCGTATTATCAATGTTCCGGTGCGCGGTATTGGTAAAGTTACTGTAGCGAAAGTCATCTCTGGTCAAGAAGCTGCGCTGCCACCTGCTATGCGTGAAAAGATTAAACAATTTTGGAAATTGCTTGATGATATTAAAAAAGAAATCGAAGAAAAACGCCCAAGTGAAGCCATAAAATTTATCATTCAAAACACAGGTATCGAACAGTCTTTGCATCAAGGAGACAGCGAAGATGAGGAAAGGTTGCTCAACATAAGAGAGTTGGTGACAGTGGCAGCAGGTTATGACCACATAGAAAAAACTGCAGAATCAAAAACTGCTGGCATAGAATCCTTTTTGAGCAACGCCGCTCTCGCAACTGATCAAGATGAAATATCTGAAGAGAAAGATGCTGTAAGACTCATGACTGTTCACGCTTCAAAAGGTCTGGAGTTTGATCATGTATTTATCGCCGGGCTTGAACAAGATTTGTTTCCATTTAAAAGATCAGATGAGGGTGATCAGAGCCAAGCAGAAGAGGAGGAAGAACGTCGTCTGTTCTATGTAGCCATCACTCGTGCCCGTAAAAAAGTTTATTTCAGTTACACCATGCTTCGTACCATATATGGTACGCAAAGAGTCAGTCTGCCATCTGAATTTATCGACGATATAGATAAAAACTTGATCGAAGACCAAGCTCCGCCAGAGAAACCCAGTGGAGCGAAGGCGCTTTTTATTGATTTTTGATTTATAATAATATCCATGATAAAGAACGGTCAAAAAGGTTCAACTCCGATGCTCATAACCATCGTCGTTGTGCTATTAATACTAGTTGGAATCTATTTATTCTTCTCTTCCAGAAATTCTTCTTCAGTTGGAACAACCTCTACAACGACAAACCCTTTTGCGCCATTAAACGCTTCTTCAAACACAAATACATCAAGTGGCGCAAACCAAACAAATCAACCCATAATACCAACAGCTAGCCCAGTAACACAGACTGTGCCAGTGGTTCAACAACCCATCTCATACACACAACCTGTAATACAACAAAACTACCAACCAAATTACCAGATACAAACATATCCTTCACAACCAATCTCTACCGGATCATTCATAACACAAGTGGTACCAACCACGAATTCTGGTTATGCACCGCCTATTGTCGACGCTGTAGCTACAGCTACAAACTCTTATACACCCTATATCCCGACGTATGCTCTTCAATATCCAACTTCAACCGCTTCTTACCCAACAACAAATTCATCTACTCCGGCAAGAACCTCAGGGGGCGGCGGAGGGGGCGGAGACAGTACGACCGGTGGAATCGTCAGCGGTCTTCTTGGTTGTGTGACTGGGCTTCTAGTTTCAGGACCGATAGGATGTGTTGTTTTAGGAATTTTGGGCGGATTATCTGGATCTGGAGTAATTGGTGGCAGCGCTGGCAGTATCATCGGTGGTATATCAAGCTTAGGTATAGGTACCCTTATTAGCGGAATAGGAGGGGGCGGAATAGGCGGAATCTTTGGTGGCGGAGGTTCGGGAAACTTTGGTGGGGAGGTTACAGATGTAACATATTGTACTTGCTCAGCATCTATAATGTTGGATGTCGATGATGTAAGAGGTTACCAATTACAACTTATATATACACCTGGAGAGAGCCACTTGTATGCAAATTACAATGTGTATGGTACAGGACAAAATGTTCTAGGAACATATTCATCAGGAGGTGATTGTGAAGTGTATGAAGGAGAAGACTGTAACTCAGAAGGTAACCCAGACGGAACAATAGATTTAATAGGTACATCGGAATAAAATCAGATATTATATGCGCGCAAAAAAATCACTCGGGCAACATTTCTTGAATTCTAAGCATGTGCTTGAACAAATTATAACTGCTGGGAAAATTCAATCTAATGAAAATATCCTTGAAATAGGGCCTGGAACAGGCATTTTAACTGAGGCACTTCTCAAAGCTGGAGCGCAAGTTACAGCAATAGAAAAAGATCATCGTGCCTATGAATTACTCCAAGAAAAATTTTTAGAAGAGATAAATGCTGAAAAATTAAAATTGACCTTAGGTGATATTTTGGATGAGAACCTTGAACCTAAGATCTTGAATCTAAAATCTTATGCACTTATAGCAAATATTCCATACTATATAACTGGAGCCATATTAGAAAAATTTTTGGAGCATGAGCCTCGACCAAATAGGATGATTTTATTGGTGCAAAAAGAGGTCGCTGAAAGAATAGTCGCTAGGCCTGAACAATCAACAGGGAAAAGCAAGGAAAGTATACTCTCAATATCTGTAAAAGTTTTTGGTGAACCTAAAATAATAGCAAAAGTGCCTCCAGGCGCCTTCACTCCACCACCAACTGTAGACTCTGCAATACTTTCAATCGAAAATATCTCTGACAAAAAATTTGCAAGCAGTATAAAGAACAATCCAGATGACATTAAGGAGTTTTTTAAAATAATTCGCGCCGGTTTTGCCCATAAAAGAAAATTTCTTAAAAGAAATTTGGAGCAAGCAATAAAAAAAGAAAATTTAGATATTATTTGGGAAAAACTTAATCTAGACGAAAAGGTTAGAGCGGAGGATCTAACTCCACAAGATTGGATAAATTTATTTAATAAAAAAACTTCTGATTAGTTATCATCGGTCGACTTTATCCACAGAATATTCACAGTTTCTCTGCTATAATTATACGTAGCATGGCAAAAATCTACCTGCATAAACAAACTATTGCTATAGCCCTCGTATGTCTTGTGGCAGTAGTGGCTACGGCTGCATATGTTTATCAAAAACCATCATCATTAACACTAAAAAATGCAGCTGACCAAGGGCTAAATCCTGCTGTATATATCGCTTCAACCAGTCAAGATAATGGTACTTGGAGATCTCAATTCATCTCAAGTACAACAAACTCTTACGCTAAAAATGGAACAACTGGAACATCCTCAAAGACAACTAATATCACAGAAAACATAAGTATGGATTTCTTGTCCAGCTTTGCGCAACTCAAGCAAGCAAACCTTATAAGCAACACTGACGCTGTAAATCAGGTCACCAATAACATCATATCTGCAGATTTAGGCTCAATAACAGCCAAAACATACACTGAAAATGACCTAAAAATCGTACTAACTTCTCCAACAACACTTAATTCATATAATACGTCTGTATCAAGCCTTATTAACTCATATTCTCCCTCAACTACTACAAGCGAATTTGCTATAATACAGGAGTTCATAGCGAACAATGATCCAACTGTTCTCAGTAGTATTTTACCTATCTTAAAAGAACAAAAAAGAATCCTGGCTGGCCTTTTGTTTACGCCTGTGCCACAAATGCTTGCGGAGAATCATCTCAAACTTATAAACGGATTCAGTTCAATCATTTCAGCTAGTGAATTGCTGCAGGTGACCGACACGGACCCAATAAAAAGTCTTGCGGGATCAAGTTTACATGTGAGTGGTGCACAAAACATAACAGATGCACTTTCTGCGATAAATAAACTTCTAGAATCGAGTGGTGTTAAGTTCAATCTTCATTGGGAAATATTAAATTCTTTACTTAATTAAAAACCATGCCTACCATATTTAAAAAAATGCAAGCGGGGATCATTTCATCAGTAGGTGCAATATTCATATTTGTTTTCGTAACTTTTTTAGGAACAACAAACATTGCCCATGCTCAAGTAGGAGCTATAGCATGTAATTCTGGAGCTATATTTAGTGCTATTGGTAGTGCTTTGGGCATAGGAGGTATAGGAGGAGGCGGGGGTGACAATGTTCCAGTTGCAGACGATCAGACGGAAAGTAATACTACCGCATCAAAAAATGTCCAATGTACATGGAACGGTATAGCTTGGCAATTAGCTCAAATAGCCCTGCACGCACTCACTGGAAATGTTGTTAACTGGATAAACTCGGGCTTTCAAGGTGGTAATCCATCTTTCTTAACCAATCCAGAAGGATATTTTTCTAATTTATCAGACCAAACTGCTGTGAATTTTTTGGGGAATAATGGCCCACTGAATAATGGTTCGCCTTTTAGCAATAATATCGTCTCAGCCTTGGCTTTAGGCCAGGCATACGGAAACCATGCGGCATATAACTATAACTTAAATGCCGTAATCGGTGGTGCCCCTAACACTCCTAGTGGTTCTAGTGCTCAAGGTTTCTTAGGTGGAGATTTCTCACAAGGCGGCTGGTCGGCTTTCATCTCACTTGGTCAATCAAACAACAACCAATCTGGTGAATTTTTACAAGCACAAAGCGATTTAGTACAGCAGATAAGTACCAAACAGAATTTTCTCCAACAACAATTACAACAGGGTAATGGTTTTCTATCTTGGCAAAGTTGTACAGCTATACCAGACGGAAGTGACGATACTTCACAACAAACATGTACGACTGAAACCCCAGGCTCTGTTATTAGTTCCGCTCTAAACAAACAACTTGGTGCCCCAACTGATGAACTAAACATGACTCATGACATCAATGAGGTTGTCGATGCACTATTTTCCAATCTTTTGTCAAATACATTGAACGGCGGACTCCTATCAGCTAGTCAACCAACGGCAAGTAATAACGGCCAATCATTACTCAATCAGCTAGTCAACAACGACCAGCAAACTCAGTCAAACTCAACCTCTTTGCAGGGACAGGTAGCAACACAGGTTCAGTCTAGCGCCGCTTCAGCAGTACAGGCGGTGGCATATCGCACTCAGATTTTAACCAACATCACCGCTGAAAGGACTCTTTATCAAACTACCGCATCTTGTATTGCAAATGAATTAGCCGTAGCTTCTTCAACCCAAAACTCTCAAACAACTCAGCCTTCAACAAATTACTACCAAGCAAATAACCCCGTGCTGACTGTTTCTTACTTACAAAATGAGCTCAATTCTATAAATTCAGCCATAGCTGGCATTAATCAAATAATCACCAAGGTTCAGTCAGATCTTCAAACAGCTTCGACCTCCGTTGCCACATACCAAAATATGGCAAACCAGATCAAAGCAGCTCCGTCATTAGCCGCAGCAAATACTTTGAGCAATCAATTGTCAGCACAGATCGCAGCTACACCATATAGCGGAGCTTCTGATCCAAAAGCAGCGCAAGCTGATCTAACAACTATAAATACTACAGTTAAGACCTTGGAGACTTCACGTACCCCATATCAAACAGTATGTAATGGTCAAATGGCAAGATAAGTAATATGAGTAAAAAATACCTAAAAATCACAACCTACGTACTCCTAATCGTATTTGTGTTGGGTGTTTTTGCTCCAATGGTAGTACATGCGCAAGCAGCTTCAAATACGTCCTCATCAGGAAGCTGGTTAGGAAGTTTGTTCTCAATAGGAAATATTACCCTCAACGTAATAGACTATTTTGCTGCTGCAGTATCTTATGCCGCTCTCTGGATAATGCATTGGCTGCTCGTCATAACAGGAGACCTGTTAAATGTCTCTATTACGATGACGCTTCACATAAAAGATTTCGTGAACAGCACTCAGGGAGTTTATTTGGTATGGCAGACTATCCGAGACGTATCAGGCATGTTCGTTATATTCATGCTTCTCTACGCTTCTTTCAAGGTTATACTCGGCTTTGATACTGTCGGTGGAGTTGGAAATCTAATAAAAAATATCGTTATCGCTGGTATTCTTATAAATTTCAGTTTCTTCATAACAAGTTTGCTCATAGATGCTTCAAACATGGTCTCTCTGGTTCTTTATAATGGTATAGTTGCAACTCCAACAACGATAACCGGCAGCGGAACACAAACGATTGGTGGACAAACGGTTACTTGTCCAAATGCAGGCTCTAACTTAAATACTTGTGTGATATCTGAAAACACATTGAGTGGCAAAGATGGTGGACTGAGTGGTATTTTCATGGCAAAACTCGCTCCACAAGTCATATATAATCCAGATAATTCTAACTTATCAAATACATCACAATCATCATCGAATAATCAATTCCTGCAGATACTGCTTCAAGGTGTAGTCGGTTGTATCCTTATGTTCACCATGAGTATGAGTTTCTTGTTGGCTGCACTTGCATTCGTTGCACGTCTTATCATTTTGATAGTCCTGCTAGCATTTTCACCTATTTGGTTTGCCTCTATGATATTTCCAATACTCAAAGACAAGGCGAAGCACTTTACCGATACTCTCTACGGCCAATTGATATTCATGCCTGTATATTTGCTACTTCTGTATGCAGCTATAGATATCCTAAATCATAGTACAGTCTTCAATAATCCTGGCGGAGTAGCTTTCTCTGGATCAACGACCGGTTTTTCTTTTGTGCCAGTGAATCTCATAGTGCTCGGTATAAATGATTTTTTTATTCTCTTCTTGCTTAACATGCCGCTAGTTGTAGCATTTAGTTATGGCGGTATAGCAACAGACTGGTTAGCTGGCGCTACTAAAAAATTCAACGCTGCTAATGTGTGGAAACAGACAGGAAGCTTTGCTGGAAGAAACAGTGTTGGTAGAGCAGCTGCCACTTTCCGAGACAGTTCAATTGGTCGTTCTATCGAGAGAACAAGTCCTCTTGCTGGAAAATTGATGAATAAGGGCTTAACAAATGTTGCTTCATCAGGATTTGGTGGCGGTAAAGGAGCCGGATTCGATCAAGTTACAAAGAGTAAAGTTGAGGACTACAGAAAACTTGCTGAACATTCTCAACACACCGATGAAGAAGCTGCGAAAATAGCACGTGAAAAAGGTATTATTGATAATGATCCTGAGAGATCACATCTAAAACTCATAGCTACAACCACCGAAAGAGAGCTAACCCCACAATTACAAGCTAAGCAAAGTGAATACTCCAAATTAGGTGGAATGCTCGCAAGTGAAACAGATGTTGATATGAGACATCTAATAATGCAGGACATGGTTAAAGTTCAGGCAGAAATCACTACATTAAGTGATAAAATAACCAATAGCAAAAAATCTGTCAGCGATCGAGAAAAAGAAATAGTGAAAGGAGTGAAGGAATCACCAAAAGAAAAAATGGCTCAAGAGTTTGAAGGTCGTCGCTCTACGTTTGGTAAAAAAGTCGCTGCTGCAATTAGAAAGGAAAAGAAACCTGGTGATGATATCATGGACGCATTAAATGCCCTGAAAAATGCTGGAACTAGTACCCCAAAACCTTAAAATAACATGGAAAATAAAAAAACAGCAGAAATTATAGCCGAGCAATACAAAAAACTTCCAAAAGAAGTTCAGGACGCTATCACTGCTTCAGATTTTCCTGGAAAACTTAAAACCATAGCCAATAAACATTCGTTAATGCTAGACCAGTCTGGAGCGTTACAGAATGAGGTTTTATTTGTCCTTCTAGGAATGGAACCGTCCTCTGATTTCATAGAAAACATATCACGTGAACTCAGTATAGATAAAGAAAAGTCTGTGCTAATTACAAAAGATGTCAATGAGGCTGTGTTCAAATCTGTACGTAAGTATTTGAGAGAATGGGAAGAAAAAGCTGAAAAAGAAGCTGGTGAAACCACGGAAAATATCTCTCTGGAAAAAAATGATGAAAATAAAGCTGTTTCCGACCTGGAAAAGATAGGCGGCTTTGATATTGAGCCAAAACAAGGCTCAGATGACCAGGGAATAGACCATATAGAGAGTCGTGACAGATTGATCAATAGCATTGAGAACCCGCCTGCTGTAGAGATAGATACTACAACTGGAACACAACATAATACCGAACCTTTCGTTGACCATCTCCTAGCTGGTCCAGTTGTAACTGTAGAACAAAAGACTGTTCAAACAGCGCCACAAAAAGCATCATCTCCTATAACGTCAAAAATACCCACAAAGCCAAGTACATCAGATCTTTATAGAGAGCCAATTGAATAAATATAAGGTATAATATACGCAATGCGTTTTCAAGTTCCCCAATTTATCGAGGTTGAGGACAAGATCTTCGGACCAATGACTCTGAAGCAATTTATCTTCATTGCGGGCGGTGCCGGACTATCCTTCGTAATATATATCTTTTTCAACAATCTCTTATTTTCAATTCTACCAATAATAGTCATAATGGCTGCCTCGTCAGCCCTGGCTTTCTATCGTGTTAATAACCGTCCTCTCATCAATGTCGCTGAATTTGCTTTTAAATACTTTTTCTCTGGAAAGCTTTTCATTTGGAAAAAAGAGGACAAACCAAGACCCGAAAATACAGAAACTGCAGTGAAAGACGCAAAAAATTATGCTTCGATCTTAGTACCAAAGATAGCTGACAGCAAATTGAAAGACTTATCGTGGAGTTTAGATATCAAAGAAAGCATATATTCCAATAAAAACCAAAAATAATCTTCAAACTTATGGCAAAAAAACAACAGACAACCCAAGACTTCATACCAATTCAGGAAATCCGAGATGGTATTGTCATACTCAAAAATGGAGGGATGAGATCTGTGGTCTTGGCCACTTCGCTTAACTTCGCTCTAAAATCAGCTGATGAACAAGGTGCGATCTTGAGTGAATTCCAAAACTTTGTTAACTCGCTAGATTTTTCTATTCAAATTTTCGTACAATCAAAAAAACTAGATATTAGGCCATATTTAGCCCTTTTGGAAGACCGCTACAAGGAACAAACCACAGACCTCATGAAAATACAGGTTAGGGAATATGTTGAATTCGTGAAATCTTTCGTTGAAAGCACAAATATAATGACAAAGAGTTTTTTTGTGGTCGTGCCTTACGATCCACCACTCATGACCGCTAGTAAGAACCCTATTTCAAATATCATGCCTGGTAAAAAACAAACTACTGTGGCAAAGACCTCCTCGGCTGACGCTAGTTTCGCTGAATATAGGACTCAGCTCGAACAACGTGTAGCTGTAGTCGAGCAAGGACTAGTTCGTTGTGGAATTCGCGCTGCTGAACTTGGAACTGAAGAAGTGGTAGAATTGTTCTACAAGATATTTAATCCTGGTGATACAGAAAAGCCGATCCAGATGTCATAAAAATAAAAACATGTCATTCATCAGTAATATATTTAAAAAGAAAGAAGCTTCACCTATCGTCTCTATCCTCCCAGAAGAGATATACCAGGCTGGCGTGCTCGAACTACGAGATGTTATAGCGCCATCAGCCCTCAAAGTCAGTCCAAAAGAGCTCAACCTTGGTGAAAAAGTTGGTCGCACGCTCTTCGTCATCTCATATCCTCGTTTTCTTGAAGAAAGCTGGTTCGCTCCTATCATCAACTTAGATAAAGTCTTTGATATTTCAATATTCATCCACCCTGTCGACACGGCGAAAATCCTTCGTCACTTCCAAAAGAAGGTTGCCGAGATACAAAGCCAGATTTCCCGCAGGGAAGACAAAGGTCTTGTTCGTGATCCAGCCCTGGATACTGCCTACCAAGACCTGGAACAGCTCCGTGATCAATTAATGCAAGCGCAGGAACACCTTTTTGATGTTGGTGTTTACATAACTATATTCGCTGACAATGAGAACGAACTCGATAAGCTTGAATCTGAGATAAAATCCATCCTTGAGTCAAAACTGATCTATGTAAAACCTGCTCTTTTCCAGCAAGAACAAGGCTTCAAAAGTGTTATTCCCATAGCTGATGACCAATTGGACGTGCATTCTAAACTCAATTCATCACCACTTTCTAGTCTATTCCCATTCGTATCATTTGATCTCACTTCTAACAAAGGTCTTCTCTACGGCATCAACCGCCATAACTCATCTCTAGTTCTTTTTGATCGCTACGATCTGCCAAACTATAACTCTGTGACTTTTGCTACAGCCGGTGCTGGTAAATCCTATTGTACAAAGCTCGAAATCCTCCGAACGCTCATGTTTGATGTAGATGTCATAGTTATCGACCCAGAAAAAGAATATGAATATATGTCAGAAGCTACAGGTGGTAAATATTTCAACATTTCCCTCAACTCTGAACACCACATCAACCCATTCGATCTGCCAATCGCTCGCGAAGACGAGTCTTCCTCTGATGTTCTTCGTTCAAACATCATCAACCTAGTTGGCCTATTCCGTATCATGCTTGGAGGTCTCTCTCAAGAAGAAGACGCTATCATCGACCGTGCCATCACTGAGACTTATGCTTTGAAAGACATCACTCCTGATTCTGATTTCCGCAATGTTGAACCACCCCTCCTGTCTGACTTCGAACTAGTTCTCGCTGGTATGGAAGGTGCAGACTCGCTAGTTCAAAGACTATCAAAATATACGAAGGGAACATGGTCAGGATTCATCAACCGTCCTTCAAACGTTGATATCAATAAGAAATTCATTGTGTTCTCGCTCCGTGACATGGAAGATGAACTCAAACCTGTCGCCATGTACCTAGTCACTCACTATATCTGGAATGCTATCCGTAAAGATTTGAAGAAACGCCTGCTCGTTATCGATGAGGCATGGTGGATGATGAAATCTGAAGATACGGCTTCATTCCTATTCGGTTTGGCAAAGCGTGGACGTAAATATTTCCTTGGTCTTTCAACCATCACTCAGGACGTGGACGATTTCTTGAATTCACCTTATGGTATGCCGATCGTGACAAACTCGTCTATTCAAATTCTCCTCAAACAGTCGCCGACTGTTATTGATCATATCCAAAAAGTATTTAACCTAACAGATGAAGAAAAATATTTGTTGCTCGAATCAGATATTGGTGAAGGTATCTTCTTCGTTGGTTTGAAGCACGTCGCCATCAAAGTCATTGGTTCATATACTGAAGATCAGATCATCACAACCAATCCTCAACAAGTTTTGAATATAAAAGAATCAAAGAAACAGTTGGAGCAAGCGGGGCAATAAGTCTAAACAAAAACATAGTGTCATTGTGTTATAATTTGTAACATGAACAAGGATCAACCTCATTTAGGAAACATCGCTATAGCTTTTTGGGTTTTAATGGCCGTAGTTGGAGATTTGTTAAGTTTGATACCATTTGTTGGTGACTTCGTAGGGCCTATATTCTGGATTGCACTAGCAATCTATCTTTGGAAAAAAGGTTTCGGTTTTTTAAATCCAAAGAGATTGGCTGTTGAGGGTGCTGATATGATCATAAAAATGATACCGGTTCTACAGGAAATTCCTGTTGAATTGCTCTTAGGAGTAGTTGGTGTGGTCGCTATGATTAAAATTGAAGAAAAAACAGGCTTAAAAATAACTGCAGCAGGAATATCCAACGCTATTTCACCCGCAAATGTGGAGGGAGTTCGTTTACCACAAACCCAGACCGCCACTTCTTATGGTTCAAATAATTCAGGGCCTCTCAATGTTGATGGCGTAAGATCCGCTGCAAATCAAGCGCCACAAACTTCTACTGGTAAAACCAAAAATATAGACACTGACGAGACGTTGGCTGCCTAGACATTAAATAAGCGTGAATAACCCACATCGCCAATATTGCATAATATTGTTACAATATACTCAATGAAATTCACTCGTTTTGTAAATTTTAATCTTTTAATCGTGGCTTTAATAGTCACTCTGAGCTTATCACTCCTAAACACTGTCCAGGCTCAAAATATCCCAGCCGCCAATAACACAATCACGCTAACAGCTTCAACTAATAACCCTTTACCGGGTCAATCGATCACCATAACTGCGGCGAGTTATAGCTTTAACATAAACGGAGCGACTGTCATTTGGAGCATAGGTGGTAAACAAGTCCAAAAGGGCATTGGACTTATAACTTATCAAGCTACGGCTCCAGCTCTCGGTAAAAAATTAACCATTGATGTCAATGCAATAACTCCAGATGGCGGTAGCTATAGTAACTCCATCATTCTTGGATCTGGAGTTATAGACATGATCATGGAAACCGATGGTTACACTCCGCCTTTTTTCAAAGGCAAATTTCCTTTGGTCTTTCAAAACACTGTGAAAATAATAGCAGTGCCGCACTTAGCTAATAGTGCTGGCAAAGAATACGATCCAGCCACTCTTGTTTATAATTGGAAAAAAGACGATGGAACAGTCTTGGGAAATCAGAGCGGTTATGGAAAACAATCTATATCTATAAAGGGAAGCATCATACCTAGACCTTATTCTCTAATAGTCACAGCTAGTACTCGTGACGGAATGGCTCAAGCCCAGAGTTTGATTCAAATAGCTCCAACTTCACCCTCTATCATTTTCTATGATAATGATCCTCTCTATGGACCTCTATTTAATAATGCAATAAATAGTTCTTTTCATATAGGATCACAAAATGAACTAGGTGTTTTTGCATCATTATTTGGCTTTAATTTCTCAAATAAAATAACAGATGCTTTAAATTTAAACTGGATGATCAACAACCTTCAACATTCAGAACTTTCTTCTAGCCAATCTGTAACCTTACGCGCAACCAATGGAACTTCTGGGGTTTCACACATAGATCTGGCCGTAAAGGGGAATAGTAATATATTACAAAGCGCTGAATCAAGTTTTGATGTATCATTTGATGCAAGTGGTTCAACGGCACAATCAGTTCCTGTAAATTTTTAAAATTATGAAATCACAATACACAAAATACGCCTCCGTTATATTTGTCTTCCTCTGTTTGCTTGTGTTTTTGCCTATCATGACGCATGCAACTACCGCACCAACTACTTACACGTCTTTGGCACCATTACCTAACCTAACAACAAATCAATTAGCTCCTACCACAGACTTTCAGACTTACGTTACAAATACTTTTAATCTACTAATTGCCCTGGGCGCAGTAGCAGCTGTTTTCATGATAACTTGGGGAGGATTTGAATACATGACGTCTGATGCCGTTCAAAGCAAAAGCGATGGTGTGACCAAAATAAAAAACGCTATTTACGGACTTCTCCTGATTTTGTCTTCTTATCTCATATTGCAAACTATCGATCCTAGATTTGTACATATTTCATCTACCTTAGTGACGCCATTAGGTGTGACTTCTTCAAATAACGCCCTTAGTTCAACAAACGCAAACTCTGTAGAAACTTCCATACAAAACCAACAAGCCACTGTTGCTGGAGATCAAGCCGCAGCACAAAACAGCATTAATACAGCGCAACAACAACTAACCAACGCGCAGGCAGCTGGAGATACTTCTGCTGTAAATGCAGCACAAAATCAATTAAATATAGCAAACGCAAGTAAAGCTGTTGCTGATTATAATGCCGCTATTTTAAATATGAATCCAACTATGGGTCTCGGAGCCTTTTCAAGTGCAGAAACGGCTGCCTATAATACGGCTATACAGACAATTTCGACATCTGCCGCAAGTAACCCGTCTGCAGTAAATGCTTTATATCATACGGATGCTCAAATTCAACAACTTATAAGAACACAGTTGGCTAATACTCAAGGCAATACCGCGCAATTACAGCAAGCGACTATTGAAGCCGCGCAAAATGTAACCAGAGGTTTGTTACAAGATTTTCAAGCACAATAAGTAATTTACATTCATAAAAATGTCCCGCAAAACATCACAAATCATCATAGCCATAGTCATAATATTTCTACTCGTTGGAATGGTGGCTTTTTGGTTCTTATTCATGCGCAATACTGGAAAAAGTGCCTCTAATTCAAACAATGGTTCACAGAATAGTGGCTTTTCACCATTCGGTAGAACGGGCGGTGGTACACAACAAGGAACAACGACTGGTACTGGTACAAATAGTTCTACGGGATCTCCAACGGTAGTAACCGTTCCATCACTTCGCCTGCTATCAGCAACGCCTATTGGGGGATATGGGGCTTCCACAACTGCTTCTACAACTCTTGTAAGGTGGGTAGATAGGGGAAGAGGCAATGTGTTCGAAGCCAGTGAAGATTCTTTAGCTATAACAACTCTTTCTAACACCCTTCTTCCAAAAATGTATGAAAGTGTTTGGAGTAAAGATCTCTCTTCATTCATCGGACAAATACTCGATAACAACAACTCGACTGTTTCTACTCTATACGCAACACTTTCAAAACAATCAACTTCAACATCAGCAACTCCTTACGATCTAGTAGGCAAAAACCTGCCAGACGGAATAACTGCGTACGCTGCCTCACCACAAAAAGACAAGATCTTCCTATTTGTAGTTCAAAATGGGACTGGTGTAGGTTATGTCGCACCATTCACTGGAGGAACAGCTGTTCAAATATTCTCTACTCCTATCACTGAAATAAACGCCGAGTGGCCAGCAACAAACACTATAGCGATAACAACTAAAGGCTCTGCCTACCAGCAAGGATTTTTATATTTCGTCGATCCTAAAACAGGTGCTTGGAATAAAATACTAGGACCACTGCCAGGACTCAGCACAAGAGTCAGTCATGACGCAAAATATGTCATCGCTTCTGTTGCTGGAAACGCCAACGATGTTTTAACTAATATATATTCTGTGGCTTCTTCTACCACCAATGATGCCATCATACGTACCTTAGCTGATAAATGCGCCTGGGGTAACTTCTATGAAGATACTGTTTATTGTGCAACGCCATTCCAACCTGTTTCTGGCATATATCCTGATGACTGGTACAAAGGAACTTTGAGTACAGTTGATAAAATTTGGGAAGTTAATGCAAAAACAGGGGAGGTGCACCTGATCTCATCAGTCTTCATCGATGCCAAGAAAAACATAGACGCCTATAACCTTGGTTTGGATGATAAAGACAACTACCTGTTCTTTATGAATAAAGTAGATCTATCCTTCTGGTCACTTGATCTTGTAACTGCTAGTAGTACCCCTTAAATCTTGTTCTCTAAGTGTCTCTTTCTTATGTAAAGTTCTTGTCCAAGAGTGAAAAGCGAACTAACTGACCAATATATAGCAATAATAGACGCTGCTTGAGGGAAGCGGGCTGGAATGATCCAGTAAGTTGAAGCGAAAGCAATCAAAGGAAGAAGATACTTCATCTGTGAATTCATGGAGTTAGACATGTTCGAAGCAAAATCTGTACCAACTTGTGGTTTTCCGCCATTTTTAGCAACTTGAGCACGGTATTGGCGTGATGCGAGAGAATAATGCATCTGAAAAAACTGAATAACTGCTGTGATGGCTGACAAGATCAGGTTAGGCTTAGTTAAATCAAGACCTAATAGGAATGGGTTTGTATGTGGAACGTGAACAAAGCTATAAAGAAGTGTCGGGTCAATAGTTGGTATGATCTTATAGAAGACAGAAATGAGTGCCAATAGAATAGGTAACTGAATAATCATGAGCAAAACCCCAGAAAAGGGTTTTATGCCTTTTGATTTGTAGAGCTCCATGATTTTCAATCCTTGTGTTTGACGATCTTTGGCGTATTCGGCTTTAATCTTATTCGCTTCTGGTTCAACTTCTTTCATACGAACCTGAGTTAGAAGGGCACTCTTTGAGAGAGGAAAGATGATAAGACGCACTATAACAGTAAAGAGTATAACGGCTATGCCAACGTCAATCCATGGTAATAAATCCATAAGTCCTACTAGACCGTTGTAAAGAGGAATGAAAATAAATGTGTGGTACATAGGGATTAACTATACACTAATTTTAGCTTTAGAGAAAAGATTTTTTAAGTCTGCTGTTAAGTCAGAAAAATTAGCTTTAGCTGTTTCAGCTTTTGCAAAGATAATGACAGAAACACCTGAAACCACCGAATTTCTTATTGGTGAAATAGCCTCATAGATCTGGCGACGTAGTCTGTTGCGCAAAATAGCCGTGGAAGCAACTTTTTTGGGTGCGACAGCAGAAATGCCGCCCTTAATTCCTTCTTTACTTTCTTGTAGTACACGTATAACAAAAAGGGGAGAAGTATAGATTTTCCCTTTTTCCATGACTTCCATAAACTGTTTTGTGGAGAGCCTGTGTATGCTTTTTAGCATGTTATATGCTTATTTTGCGCTTACGGAGAGTTTTGCTCGTCCTTTTGCACGACGCTTTGCTAGAACTTTACGTCCTGTAGGGCTTTTCATGCGTACACGAAAACCATGGGTCTTAGCGCGCTTGCGTTTGTTTGGTTGATACGTAAATGACATAAGGACTACTGTAACCGAAAATTAAGAAGTATGCAAGTTAAATCTTTGTCCACAACATATCAACAGTTTTTTTGATTCTCCACAAGTTTGCAGAATTATAAACAAGTATATAATGTCTCGTATGAACGACTACTCACAAATATGGCAAACTGCTCTCATTGAGATAAAAGGTACAATCTCTGCTGCAAATTACTCAACTTGGTTATCTACAACTAAAATAATTCGTGAGGATGAAGGAGTTATTCACCTTGGTGTTCCAAATGAATTCACCAGAGAGTGGCTAGCGAAGAAATGCCACAACTCTATATTGAAAATACTGCGCCAAATCAACGGTAATGTGCGTGCTTTGGAATATGTCATCATGAAAGACAGCGAACGTAAGGATATTAGCCAAAAAAAGACAGCTTCTTCACCAACTATGGCTATGCCTTTGCAGGACTTCTATATAAATAAAGAAGACAACCTGAATCCTCGCTATACGTTTGAGAATTTCATTATAGGCCCATATAACGAATTAGCTCATGCGGCATCACAAACTGTCATAAAAAACCCTGGTCAAACATATAATCCTTTGTTTGTATATGGATCACCTGGTCGTGGAAAGACACACCTTATCCAAGCAATAGGGAATGAGATAAAAAAACAGTATCCAAACAAAAAAATCTTCTATCTTACATCAGAAAAGTTTGGTTCTGACCTTTTGAACTCATTTCAAGAGAACAAAACCCAGCAATTCAAAGAAAAATACCGAAAATACGATGTTATGATCATGGATGACGTTCAATTCTTCTCAGGTAAAGAAAAATTCCAAGAAGAACTCTTCCATTTGTTCAACACTTTCCATGACACCGGTCGTCAACTCATCTTTTCATCAGACAGACACCCAAACGTCATCCCAGGGCTCGAAGATCGCATCCGTGGACGCTTTGGTGTTGGCATGACTGTAGATATCCCTGAACCTGACCACGAGTCTCGTACAGCCATCATACGCAGCAAGGCCCGCATACACAACATAAGCTTGCCTGATGAGATTGTTGAGTTTTTGGCATCTGAAATAGAAGATAATATTCGTGAAATAGAAGGGATTGTTAACGTTGTTGCTTGCCAAATACAACTTAAAAAGAGGGATTTAAATTTAAATGAGATAAAAAGCCTATTAAAGAACAGCGCTAAACCAAAGAAGAATGTTTCTGTTAAAGAAATGGTTAAGATCGTATCTGACTTCTATAATATAGACGAGGAAAGCATATATAATAAAACCCGCAGAAAAGAAGTGGTTAAGCCACGCCAGGTTGCTATGTATATTTTAAGAGAGGATTTTAATATCTCATTTCCTTCAATTGGAGAGAAAATGGGCGGAAGGGACCACACAACAGTTATTCACTCATATGAAAAAATAAAGGAGGATATTAAAAACAACACTCTTTTAGCACAAGAGATCAGCCAACTTAGAACTATGTTATAAACCTGTGAATAACTCTCGAATAACCACAGAATAAGGTTGGTACAAGATAAGGATAACTAATAACTAAAAAATAAGAATTAAAATTATTAAAAAGATACCAACAATATAAAAAAATAAATAAAATAAAAAAACCTTTAGTAGATTCATTTAAAAACTTTTCCCCATATCCACAGCACTAATAGCAATAAAGTTTAAAAATAAAAATAATTATTAACTAATATGAAAATCGAATTAATCTATCACAGTTTAAGAAAATAATCAGTTTGTCAGAGAAGGTTGCAAAGAAAAACATGACCCTTCCCGTTCTTTCTTGTATTATTTTTGAGATAGGTAAAAATTCTTTGAATATTAAGGCCACTAACCTTGATGTGGGTGTTGAAATTTCTATTCCAGCAAAATCTGACGGTGAGGGAACTGTCGCTGTTCCAGCACACACGATTTCTGCTTTCGTCTCTCAGTTAAATGATCAAGATGGTGTTGTAAAAATGGATTTGATAAGCGGAAATCTTCATATTTCATCTGCTAAATCAAAAGTTATAATAAAAACAGTTCCGGCAGAAGATTTTCCTTCAATTCCTAAGGTTTCAGAAGGTAAAAGCAATATAGTTTCATCAGAATCTTTAATAAAAGGCTTAAAATCGGTCTGGTATAGTGCTTCTATTTCTAGTGTTAAACCAGAACTCTCAAGTGTTTATATTTATAAAAATGGGGATTTTGTAACTTTTGTCGCTACAGACTCATTTCGTTTGGCAGAAAAGAAAATTAAACTCAGCAAACCTGTAGATTTTGATGATATTTTAATTCCGTTTAAAAATATAAGCGACATCATCAGAATCTTAGAGGATGTTGGGGGTGAAATATTAATGAAATCAAACAAAAACCTTATTTCTTTTGAAAGCCAAGGAGTTTATCTCACATCTCGAGTAATTGACGGCACTTTCCCAGACTATCGTCAGATAATTCCTAAAGGTTATACAACAGAGGCTATAACTTTGAAACAAGATGTTATTAGCTCTTTGAAAGTTTCCAATGTCTTTACCGACAAATTCAACCAGGTAAAGTTCATTATAGATCCAAAAGGCGGATTGTTCGAAATTCAAACAAAAAATGCTGATGTTGGAGAAAACAACACTCAAGTTGATGCTGCTCTGACGGGAGAAAAGGTTGAAATTAATTTTAATGGTAAATATGTGGCTGATTGTTTCCAATCAATTGATGCTGATAGTGTCTCTTTCCAGCTTGGGGGCATGAACAAGCCGATGGTTATAAGACCAGCTTCTGGAGACGGAACATTTCTATATTTGGTTATGCCGATGAATAGATAAAATTACATATAATATGCAAAGCATAGGAGAGTTTTTTAAGCGCATAGGCGGTGTACAAGCCAAAGAGATGGCTCTACGAGGCTCTATACAGGGCGCCATCAAAGAATTAGCCGATATTGATGTTCCGATAACGGAAATAACATTTAAATCAGGTATAGTGGCACTTAAAAACATCTCTCATGGTGCCAGATCAGTGATTTTTATAAAGAAACAAAAGATTATTGAGAAATTGAACTCAGTTTTAGAGTCAAATCAACAAGTTGTAGATATTAGATAGTCGAAAAATCTAAAGAGCTAGTGGCTTGGTTATATACACTGTCATACGAAGTAATAGAAATTGTGTTTGTTGCTGACAAACCACCAACATCATTTGGGACGAAAGAGATGTTTAGAGGATTAGATGTATTTGTAAGGACATATTTTCCATTCAGGTAGACTTCTGATTTTTGAATAGGATATGCACCTGTCTCCTGCAAATTTATATTCAGAATTTTCGATGGATCAATCACAGAATCCTGAGAGGGTGAAGTTACCTGAACTGTAGGCATCTTACCTGGGAGATGGACATCATCAGTGGCGGTTGGCACAGTGAAATTGGTGGTTTCCCTGAAATCCGGATGTGTTATTTGATAGGTTGTAAACCATTTACGCACAGAGTATTCCCAGTTTGTATATTGAGAATCCTGAGAAGGGTTGGTTGGTATAGGTCCTAATGGATTATTTTTATCAACCCACTGCAATATTGAATGAACACTAGGGAACACGATCTCTTTTTTAGTTTCTGGTGGAGTGTATTGTGTAGCAACTTTGCCAGATACAGTGTCTATGAAATATGAAACACCGCCTTGCCAAATGCCACGCAAGACAGGTTTTATATCAGTTGCGACCGGAGGCGGCGTACCGAAATTCTCAGGAGGGAAGTTTTGAGCAACTTGAGACATGAATGCACCCCAAACAGGAGTGATGATGAGTGCAGAGATAGCGTCTTTCATAGGATGATTATCATTGTTTCCCGCCCAAGCACCAACTACAAGATTAGGTGTGTAGCCCATGGTCCACACATCACGATAATCATTCGTGGTACCAGTTTTTATGGCGACCTGACGTCCAACGCTTTGGGCAATAGGTTCAATGCTGACCATTCGGTGACTATCATCAGATAGAACTTGGTTGATTTCACGGGCCACATCTGTTGGTATAGCCTGAACTGGGCTAGTCGTAGCCTGTTCCAAGATGTTTCCTTTACTGTCGTCAACTTCTAAAACAGAACGATAAGGATTTCTGACACCATCGTTAGCAAAAACACCATAAGCACTAGTTAATTCAAGTAGACTAACTTCACCACCACCAAGAACTAGAGTGAGACCGTATCTATTTGGATCGGTGAGACTAGATATGCCCATATCAGTCGCAGTTTTAATTGAATCAGGTATGCCCGCTAGATATAACGCTTGAATGGCTGGAATATTACGGGAATGTGGCAAAGCATCTCTTATAGTCATCGGGCCTGGATAAGTATTATCGTACTCAACAGGGGAATAACACACTGATGATGAAGCAGTCACATCTTTTGGTGTACTTGTCGCTGAACATTCAGATGAAAATTCCATAGGCACATCAAACAGAACTGTGTCAGGCGTGTACCCTTTTTCGAAGAGGGTAGCATAGACGAAAGGCTTGAAAGTTGATCCTGGTTGGCGTTGTGCGAGTGCAATATTGAAATTACCATCTATAGAATTATCAAAATAATCACGCGATCCAACAAGAGTCAATATATCTCCAGTTTTTGGATCTATGGCAACCATGGCGGTATTACTTGCATTGAAGTTTGTTTCAAGTGTTGGACCAAAGCGGTTGATAGTGTCTTCAGCTTTTTGCTGCATGTCGTAATCCAAAGTTGTGGTTACTTTTAATCCGCCTTGTCTTACTGCGTCATCTCCATATTTTTGGGTCAGATAGTCCAACACCATCATGACAAAATGCGGAGCACGTATACTTTGTGAGTTTTTTGCTAAGAAACTGATTTTTTCTTTTAGTGCAGAGTTGTACTCATCAGAAGTTATCATTCCCAAATCTTTCATTCGACTCAGTACCTGCTGCTGTCTAGAAGTTAAGTCTGCTAGATGTGTGCCATAAGGTGAATAATAGGTTGGAGCTTGTGGAATAGCTGCAATATAAGCTGCCTCAGCCAGAGTCACGTCTTTAGCTGGCTTACCAAAGAATGTTTGGCTAGCCTCTTCTACTCCGTAGACAGTTCCGCCGTAAGGCGTTTCATTTAAATAAGCTTCCAGTATTTGATCTTTGCTCAAAATACGAGTTAGTTTTATGGCTAGTATCCACTCTTCTAATTTTCTGGAAATAGTCTTATCTTGAGTCAGCAAGGAGTTTTTGATCACCTGCTGAGTTATGGTGGAAGCGCCCTGACCAAAACTACCCGTCGCTAAGTTTGCGAGCAGGGCACGAATAATAGAGGTTGGTTCGATCCCTATATTGTTATAAAAATTTGAGTCCTCAATAGCGATGGTAGCTTTTTGTATATAAGGAGATATATCTGTGAGAGGTACGACTGTGCGTTTTGTATTAGCTCCAGTGTCGTAGAGTAAGACGTTTCCAGTACGGTCATATATTTTAGTTGATTCAATAACCTGTCTAGTTTCAAAAGAATTTAAATCAGGCATCTGAAGAGATGACATCCAAAGAGCTCCGCCTCCTATCAATATAAATAGTAATGAAAAAGAAACAGCTAATATCCTCTTTATATGGCGGATATGTTTTTGATGTTTCTTTGGTTTAGATGTGCGATGTGCCACGGTGAGCTGTATTATAGCACCTTAATATAATGGCCTACATCTCCCACTTATCACCAAAAGGATTTAAGTCTTCAGAGTCTATACTCACAGCGTCTTCTGAGTCCTCATCTTCAAGCCCCAACAGCGGAGATTCTTCATCTACAATCTTTTCTTCAACTTCAGGGAGTATGTCGGCCGCATCAATTTCTAAAGGCTTTTTAACTTTTCCTTTACCAGTTGAAACTTCATCAATTTCCACATCAATTTCTTCTATTTCTTCGACAGGTTTAACAACTTTAGTAATTTTCTTTACTGATTTTTTTGTAGACACTTTTTTTATTTTTTTAACTTTTTTACTAGTCATAAATTTGGCACTTTTTATTGTGTTCTCATTTGTAACAAAACAGCTTTGATTTTGCAATCATTTAGACCTGTGGAAAACTCTTTTAAAAAAGTTTTTATTTTGTACGCGTATTTGCTGAATGAGTTAAAGCTACGGCAATAGCGTCGTATTCATCATCCAAAGCCTTTTTTGAAATTTTCGATAGATCTACTAGAAGGGGAATCATTTTCATTATTCTCGATTTATCGCTTGTGCCGTCACTAGTTACAGCCATTTTTATTTCCATTGGGCTATATTCAAATATCGGAATATCGCGCCGCAAGGCTTCGTAAATAATAATTCCACGAACTTCCGAGACACGCATAGCGGTTTTTTGATTCTTTGTAATAAAAAGAGTTTCAATTGATAGAGCATCAGGCTTATATCCATCGAGTATTTGGCAGACTAACTCGCCAATCTTCTTAAAACGATCATAAATAGTATCTTTTGCGGAAGTGGTTACACAGTCAGAAAATAGAACAACATCTTTTGATTTTGATGTTTTTTCTATGATAGCCACACCTAGACGGTCATAGCCCGGGTCGATGCCAAGGATTTTCATTTACTTATTATAGCAAGAATCCGCTAAAGGTTTTCTCAACTATTCTGCATTCGTAAAGACTTCCTGAACCTCGTCATTTTCTTCGAGTTGTTCTACGAGTGTTGTTAGAAGTTCGATATCGGCATCTTCGAGTGGCATAGTCGTGGTTGCAATCCATTTGCCGTTTTCTTTTTTAAAAGCCCATGAGGCACTGCCTGGGGAAGCGAGTTCAAAACCATGAAGAGAGAGGATGTGTTTAATTTCTTGGGCAGCTTTGTTGCGGTTGTCCGTTAGAGCTTCGATGAGAATGGCTATACCACCTGGACCATAAGTCTCATATATGATCGATTCCATCTCAGCGCTATTATCAGTCGTGGCTTTCTTAATAGCACGGTCGATGGTGTCATTCGGCATATTTTCACCGCGAGCTTTTTCGATGGCAGCTGCTAATCCTGGGGAAGTTAGAATTCCTTTGGCTTTTTTGGCTTCTACTGTGATGAGGCGTACGAGTTTGCCGAAATTTTTGCTTTTTTGAGCGTCATTCTTGGCTTTTATATGCTTGATTTTTGAGTATTTGTTATGTCCCGACATGGAATTATTGATTAATTATTATAATAGTTTCGCCGAAACCTTCTCACCTAAATGCACATACGCTTTATCAGTCGCAATGCGGCCACGAGGTGTTCTTTCTAGCAAACCAAGCTGAATCAAGTATGGTTCATAGACTTCTTCAATAGTGGCCATCTCTTCTGATAGGGCAGCAGCAACAGTGTTCAAACCAACTGGACCACCGCCAAACTTCTGAATGATAACTTTCAAAATTTCACGATCGGCAGCTGTGAGACCGAGTACATCAACACCGAGCATGGTCAGAGCTTTCTCAACAACCTCACGAGTCAAAGAAGTTTTGTGAATTTGCGCATAATCACGGCACCTCTTCAAATGGTAGTTGGCTGTACGAGGGGTAAAACGTGAACGAATAGCGATTTCCTTCACAGCATCATCATTTATCTCAATATCCAAAATTTTCGCTGATCTTTTAATGATCTGCCCAATTTCCTCATTACTATAAAATTCGAGCTTGAAAACACCTCCTGAAAAACGGCTACGTAGAGGGCTAGAAATCATGGCTACGCGGGTAGTGGCAGCTATGAGAGTAAAAGGTGGTAAATCTAACTGGATTGTCCTTGCTGAAGGACCCTTGCCTATGATAATATCTAGAACCCCGGACTCCATGGCAGGATAGAGAACCTCCTCTATAGCTTTGTTGAGTCTATGAATTTCGTCAATAAAAAGTATGTCTCCGGAAGACAGGTTCGTCAAAATTGACGCAAGGTCACCGACCTTGAGAATCGCTGGACCGGAGGTTACTTTCATTTGAGCGCCACTTTCTTTGGCGATGAGATGAGCAAGAGTGGTCTTGCCTAAACCTGGAGGTCCGTAAAAAAGGATATGTTCGGGCGGGTGAGAGCGTTCTTTTGCTGCGGTTAGAAGGATATGAAGGTTATCTTTTATATTTTTCTGACCGATATATTCATCCCAGCGTGAAGGACGAAGAGTTTGGTCTAGAAAACCGACTTCTTTGTCATCAATAGGGGAATTATGTGACTTTTGAGAGGTACTTGACATTTAAATAGTTATATGCTAGTGTTATGGCGTTGTTGAAATAACATCTTTCGAGCCCATAATTCTCTAAGCAATGGCCTTCCCAGGTTTGGGTATAGTGCTAAGGACATTTTGGTTGCAATACTCCGGTATCGCGTACTGAAATTATCCTCGGGACTCTACCTCGCTTGACTCATCACGAGACAAGATTTTGCTTAGAGAATTCTGTGTTCGACTCAAAAACTCTCTTTTTCTATCCTAGCGCTATGCACAGGAAAAAAGCAATTGACACGCCATATTTTTTTCTGTTTTAAAGAATTCACCACCCCAAAGGGTGTTTTTTAATCTGTAAGCGTGATGACACGCTCTAGTTCTTCTAGGGAAGTGATGCCTGCCAAAACTTTAAGCACACCATCTTGTTTCATTGTTAGGATTCCTTGACCTTTAGCTGCTTCCCATATTTCACGTTCGCTGGCACTTCTTTGTACAGCTAATTCTACAGTTTTGTTCATTAAAATAGCCTCGTAAATACCTATACGACCCTTGTAGCCAGTGTGGTTACATTTATCACAACCAACAGGCACCCACATTTTTGTTCTATCGGCTGGAACAACGGACTTGTCTTCAATGTCATTAATTGTTGTTTCTATCTCATTTTGATTTTGACCATCGAGTGTTACTTCTTTCTTACATTCTTTACACAAGCGACGAACTAGACGCTGTGCCATAGAAACACGAAGAGCAGAAGGGATGATGGAAGGATTGGCGCCGAGATCGATCAGACGAGGGAATGTTCCAGCTGCATCGTTGGTGTGCAATGTTGAGAAGACCAGGTGACCAGTTAGGGCAGAGTTAATGGCAATGTTTGCTGTATCGCCATCACGGATTTCACCGACCATGATGATGTCTGGATCTTGGCGGACCGCAGCGCGTAGGCCTTCAGAGAAAGTGTATCCCTTATCATTGACTTGAGTTTGGACGATGCCAGGCAGATGATATTCGATAGGATCTTCAAGGGTAATGATTTTTACTCCCGGATTGTGAACCTTTTGGAGGAAGGCATAGAGCGTAGTGGTCTTACCTGAACCAGTTGGGCCGGTGGTGAGCAACATTCCGTCAGGGCGGTTGATCTCTTCGTTCAGTATGCTTAGAAGTTTAGGGTTAATACCCATTTCATCAAGTGAGACTTGTATAGATCTTGGATCAAGGAGACGCATAACGATAGATTCATTATATGCACCTGGAAGGATAGAGACACGAACTTCAATGTCTCCAGTAGCTAGACGAATACTGAAACGTCCGTCCTGCGAGTCTTTTTTAACATTCAGCTTCATGCCAGAGATGATCTTTATACGAGAAAGAATCAAACCATATGTTTCATTATCCAAACGGATCAATTCTTGAAGCACGCCATCTAAGCGGTAACGGATAAGGACATAATCCTCTTCAGGCTCTAAGTGAATATCGGAAGCTTTTACAGCCAGAGCTCCGGCCACAAGAGTTTCTAAAATACGAGAAACTCGGTAGCTCTTCTTAGCAGACATTGTGTTCTGCAGAATCGAAATGACAGTTGGTAAACTTTTTGCTTGCTCAATGATCTCGGCAATTTCTTCGCTGGATATTTCAAGCGAACCAGCTCTACTTTCGTAAGCAAAGGAAAGATCTTTATAAATTTTCCAAGCTTTCTCCAAGCCTTGTGTGGAAGTTATATATAATTCTGGTTCATAACCTTTAGTTTTTAGAGTTTCAAGCACGTCAGCTACTTTTTGGTCAGCTGGATTACGTGCAGCGACTTTTATCTTTTTATTGACTAAAGCAAAAGCTGCAACGAGGGCGTTTCGTGATACCTGTTCATCGATAAGCCGCAGCGCATCATTATTAACTGGAGTATTGACTAGGTTTACATATTCTAGATTGTATTTAGCAGAAAGGATTTGCACAAGATCCTCTTCTTCTTGATGGTGAAGGTTATCTAGACGCTGTTTTTGCTTGTCTTCGTCAAATTGAATAGTCATAGATTTGTTCAGCTAAGTATAACAGAAAAATATACTGTTATGGTATATTATCCAAATGAAATTGTTAGTAACGCATTCCTTGGAAGAAACGGAGCAAATAGCCAAAGATTGGCTAATTTCTATTTCTAATAAGTATTCCGATAGAGATGAAGCTTTGATCGTCGGGCTTTCAGGGCATTTAGGTTCAGGAAAAACCGCTTTTACGAAGATCGCGGCAAAACTATTAGGAGTAAAAGAAGTCGTTACAAGTCCAACTTTTGTGATTATGAAGATGTATGAATTCAAAATTCAAAATTCTAATTTCCAAACGAATCTTCCTTGGAAGCGATTAATTCATATTGATGCTTATCGACTAGAAAGAAGGGAAGAACTCGAAGTTTTGGAGCGGGAACAGTTGGTAGCTGACAAGAAGAATCTTATCCTGATTGAATGGCCTGAAAACGTTGGCTTGAAAGAATTTGAACCTCTAGCGCATATTTCTTTTGAGACGGACGAAGCAGAGCGAAGAAAAATTAGTTTTTAATATTAGAATTTATTACAAATCACATTAAAACCACAGTATCCTCCGCCGCATCCGTTAGCTTGGACAGCACCGCTCATATAATAACCTACAGGACAACTAGTTGTTGCGTAATTGTTTCCGTAATTTGGCATACTACCATTCCACCATGTGGAAGCTCTCGCTGCGCCTAACATAATACTATCTGTGGACCCAGTCACGCTTACACTTCCAGTCACATAGCCAATTAGAGTTATCGATGAACCTGATCCAACAGCAGTACTATCAGCTTTATAATCAAAACCCGATGATGAAGAAATTGGATAGATACCTTGATTTGAGGCACCAAGAACAGGGGCTCCTCCTCCTGCGGTTCTGGTACCAGCTAATATATAAGTGGAACCAGTAGAACTTGGTCTCATGTAAATATGTGCTAATGGAGAAGCATTAGCGTTATAAGTTATTATGTCTGTGGAAAGTATAACGGCTGAGGCTGTAGCGGGGACTCCATATCCAGTCAATCCAGAAATAGTTTGCCAGCTTGTTGAAATTGAGGTACTCGCCAATACAACTGGAGTTATAAAAACAAGTCCACTTGTTCCACTACTATCACTACTATTTCCAGCACCTCCCGCTGCCCAATAAGCATTACCACTGCCATCATTCGTAAGAACACTGCCGTTGGTACTAACTGTTCCACTAGCCACATTCAAATTTGCAGTCACTAAACCTATTACTCCCAACCAGCCATTCTTTTGTTGAGTTGCCCCACCAACATTGATAGGTGCAGCAACATTGTTGTTAGGAACACCAGTTGGTGCACTAGTCCATGTGCCATCTGAGCTATTTGCTAACACAACTAAGGCAGAAGCTCCGATGAATCCTCCTACCAAGAGAGCTGTAGCTGAGACAATAGATTTTGAAGTGAGTTTCATATGAAGTAAGTATAGCAGACAATTTTTTCTAATTATAGTGTACAATTGAATCATGAAAGAAGTCAGAAAACGCCTCATTCTACTAGATGCACACGCTATTTTGCATAGGGCGTATCATGCGCTCCCAGATTTCGCTACTTCAAAAGGTGAGCCAACAGGGGCTCTATATGGTCTTTCGACGATGCTCATAAAGATCATCGAGGATCTGAAGCCAGACTATATGATCGCTTGCTACGATTTGAAAGGACCTACTTATAGGCACGAGATTTATAAAGAGTATAAAGCTGGTCGCCAAAAGACTGATGATGATTTAGTTGCGCAGATCATACGCTCTCAAGATGTTTTCAAAGCACTGAACATTCCTATTTATAGTAAAGAAGGATTCGAGGCGGACGATATTATAGGAACAATAGTGCAGAAGATTCAAGATTCAAGATTCAAGATTCAAGAAGGTGGTGACCATATCGAAATCGTAATTGCATCGGGCGATATGGATACGATGCAGCTCATCGATGGAACAGATGTGAAAGTTTATACCTTGAAAAAGGGAATCAAAGACACGATCATGTATGATGAAGACGGCATCAAAGAGCGTTTTGGTTTTGAACCAAAGTTGATCGCAGACTATAAAGGATTGCGCGGAGATCCTTCAGACAATATTCCTGGAATAAAAGGTATTGGCGAAAAAAGCGGCACATCTCTTATTGTAGCTTTTGGAACTATTGAGAATATGTATAAAGAATTGGAGGCTGGTCATGAAGATAAATTCATCAAAGCTGGCATGACTCCACGTTTAATCCAATCATTGAAAGATAATAAAGAAGAGGCTGAATTTAGTAAGATGTTAGCCACGATTCGTCGTGATGCACCCATAGAGTTTGTTTTGCCAAAGAAGACTTTTAAAGAAGATTTGGATATTAAGAAAGCAGGAACTTTCTTTAACGAGCTCGAATTTAGAACGCTTTTGCCGAGATTGGAGAAAGCGGTAAATGGTAAGCCATCAGAGCTATTTGATGAAATTAAAAAGAATGAAGAGGTGGTTGATCCTGCCGAACTCGAAAAAACAGCCTTGGCTCTGTGGGTTGTCACTTCAAATATTACAAATCCAACACTTGAGGATATTTACGCTTTTGCTAATAAAGGTGCTACAGGAGAAGACTCTTTTACTGAGGCAAAAAAAGTTATTTTTACCGAACTTGATAAAAGAGGATTACGAAAAGTTTATGACGATATAGAGTTACCACTCATTCCTATTATTCAGAAAATGGAAAAGAGGGGGATTAAGATTGATAAGAAGATGTTGGCCGATCTGTCGAATAAATACAGCGCGGTTTTGGCTGATTTGGAAAAGAAAATTTGGAAAGAGGCTGGAGTTGAATTCAATATTGCTTCACCAAAACAGCTAGGTGAAATACTTTTTGATAAGCTTGGACTAGTTACGAAAAATGCAAAGAAAACTGGCTCAGGCGCTCGTTCTACACGCGAATCAGAGCTTGAAAAGATGCGTGATATGCACCCGATAGTGCCATATATTTTTGAATATCGTGAGATATCGAAGCTTTTGTCGACTTACATAGATGCAATTCCGCCTTTACTTGATAAAGAAAATCGTTTACACACGCATTTTGTCCAATCTGGCACAACGACTGGCAGAATGTCTTCACAGGATCCAAATTTGCAGAACATTCCTATAAAATCCGAGCTTGGCAAAAATATTCGTTACGCTTTTATTCCTGAAAAAGGTTTTAAGTTGGTTTCTTTCGATTATTCTCAGATAGAATTGCGCATAGCAGCTTTTTTGTCTGGAGATAAGAAGTTAATAGAGATTTTCCGAAATGGGGAAGATGTTCACACGGCTGTTGCATCGCAGGTATTCAAAGTTTCACCGAAAGACGTGACTCCGGAGATGAGACGCAGAGCAAAGGTTATTAATTTTGGAATTATATACGGCATGGGAGTTATGGCTTTGAAACAAAATCTTGGTTCTACTCGCGAAGAAGCACAGACTTTTTTGAATGAATATTTTTCTACGTTTTCAAAATTGGCGAGCTACTTGGATGGAGTGAAAGCTGAAACAGCGCGCCGTGGCTATACAGAGACGTTCTATGGTCGTCGTAGATATTTTGAAGGTATAAAGTCTAAGATTCCTTTTGTGCGAGCAGCTGCAGAACGTATGGCTATAAATGCTCCTATCCAAGGAACTGAAGCTGATGTTATCAAGCTGGCGATGATCAAGATTGATCAGTATATTCAGGCTAAAAAGTTGGAGGAAATCGTTTATCCGTTACTGCAGGTTCACGATGAACTCGTCTGTGAGATTCGCGGAGATAAAGCAAAAGAAATTTCTGATCAAATCACAAAGATCATGGAGGAAGTTATGGATCCAAAAGAGACGAGCGGAGTTATCTTGAAAGCGCAGGCCGCGATAGGTGATAATTGGGGAGAGTTGAAATAACATGCTTTACGTTTACTATGGATTAGACATAAATAAATCACTCGAGAAAGCTCGAACCTTGGCAAATTCCTTGCGCGCAAAAAGACCAGGTGCAACTTTTTTGGAAATCAGTGCGGATAAATGGTCGCCATCGATAATTGAAGAAAACATAGGAGGACAGGGGCTCTTTTCGAGCAAGTACATAATTTTTTTGAATCGTGTTACAGAAAACGCTGAGGCGAAAGAGGCTTTGCCATATTTCATAGAAGTTATGAAAGAATCTGCAAATATTTTTATTCTTCTTGAAGGAAAATTAAATGCTGATCTAAAAAAAGCGGTTGAAAAATATGCTGAGAAGATTGTGGAAACTGGTGCTGATGAGGAGTCAAAGAATAAAGGTTTTAAAAGCGGAAAAAGCGAGTTTAATATTTTTGCATTAGCAGAAGCTGTTAGTTCCAGGAATTCTCTGAAGTCCTGGACTATTTATAGGAAAGCGATTGACGGTGGAATGGAGACAGAAGCTATTATCGGTATGTTGTTTTGGAAAGTGAAGTCTATGCTGACAGCAACAAATACTAGTAATTATTCTGATAAGGAGTTAAATGACTTGCTAACCAACTTGATTAAAATCTATCATGATGGTCATAGAGGATTAGTTGATGCAGAGTTGGCGGTTGAGAGGTTGATGTTGGGGTTGAAATAATTATGATAGAATAGACAAATATGAAAACGACACTAAACAACTCTTTATTAGCCTTAGTCATATTAGCCACAAGTTTGATTCCATCAATCATTCACGCTCAACAATCAGATACAGACACATCAGGTGCTCCAACCTGTGCCATTAT